>Ga0102588_1000092_pt1 | contig 173291 bp, 194 predicted proteins | sample AraplaMF_Col_mMS_FD_76854 | JGI IMG/M metagenome (GOLD analysis project Ga0102588, IMG submission 76854) | Arabidopsis root microbial communities from the University of North Carolina, USA - plate scrape MF_Col_mMS (SPADES assembly) (version 2) | ecosystem: Host-associated > Plants > Roots >...
GGCTCAACTGAAGCCTTACCGTCACTTCCTTGCCTTGGACCGGCAGGTCCTGAAGATTGCGGTACGACCAGCCATGCCGACTTCTGCTTTGGTTTTGGCAATCTGGGCATGTGCCAGAGGATGGCCCACAAGCAGACACAACCCAATCACCGTCGTCGTTGGATACGACGCTCTGCACTTTAATGCCCGGACCGGGCGACCATTTGGATCTCGTTCGCATGCCCGCCCATAGTGCCGTGGCACCTAACGATTTGTTAACCACACAAATTGAGGAAGACCTCGTTTAAGTGCCAAACGACAACCGGTCAAAGAACAAGAGCTTCACCCGGTCACGCCTGCGATTGCAGAAGGCAAACACTGATGGAGCAAACGGGTCTAGCTCCATCACCTCTTGCACAAGGACCGCTAGGCTGTTGATGCCCGCGCGGAAGTCGATGGGTTCCCGATGCAGGTAGACCTTCAGATCAGCGCCCAGTCTGAACATGGCTCAACGCTCCTATGATTGCGATCAGGCCACTCTCATCGTCGCACTCAACGGTAAGGCTGATCCCATTGGGCAAGAGTGCACTCACCTTCGACGCAGGACACGGCCTGCCCAATCGCACACTCTTCCTCGGTAAACCGCCGCCATCTGAGTTCAATTCCGTTGCAATCTGGACCGGGACAAACGCCGGAACCAAAGGCAACGGCCGCTCCGCTTTGGCCTTCTTTATCCACTTGTGAACAAGATTGGCATTCACGTCGTGTTCCCGCGCCAGTCGAGAGACCGAAACGCCAGGCTCTAAGCACGCTGCGATTAGTTGATCCCGAGAAGCCGCGTCATATCGACGGCGGCCGTCGCGACCAACAAGCCGCACTTGCAGTTAGGAGTATCGTCCATGATTAGGTGCCCACTGTTTTTTGGTGGACACTTCATGCATCAGAGCACCGCTCTTCAGAAGGTGTGCAGAATTTCGCGCTTACGATTAAGCGGGAGCGCCGTCTTGTATTTCACCTGCTTCAAGGCAAAGCTTGATCTAATGTTCGCGACACCAGGCGTTTTGTTGAACTTGTCGAGTATGAAATCCCGCAGCGCCACCGTGTCGCGGACAACCACGCGAAGCAGGTAGTCGGCGTCGCCGGACATCAGATAACATTCCATCCCTGTCTACGTAGATCGGAATGACGACTCTAAAAAATTCGGGTAGATGACCGGGAAGACGGCATCAGGCTGTCGTTGAGTTTGGACGGCAGTTGGCATTGGGCACGTTTCCGAACGAGCTTCTTCGCCTTGAAGAGATCTGAACCTACGCCCCCTTTTTTACTGCCTCGGCGTAACGTCATCAATGCCTTAGCGATCTAAGCACTGCAGTCCCTCCCCGTCCCCTAATCCTAGCGCAACCTCCTTTGCCAGCGTGACAAAGGCCTTGGACGCAGCACTCCGGTAGCCCTCTTTACGCTGCATCAGAACAGCAGTGCGCTTCAGGCGCTCCGGATCGAGGGAAATGGCGACCAGGTCCTGATGTGCGAACGCGATTGTCGCCGGCAGAAGTGTCGAAAGCTTCGTCCTTCGAACAATTTCGATCACCGCGCTGATGGAGTTGGCCTCTATCTGCACATGCGGCCGAATGCCGTGCTGTCGGCCGAAACTATCGATCTGATCGCGGGTAGCAAACTCCGCGCTCAGCAGTACCAATGACTCGGCGTTGAGGGCTTCCAGTCCGATCGATATTTCGCTCGCAAGGGGATGCCCCGTACTGACGACCAAGGCAAGTGTCTCCACCAGCAGCGGGTCCAGATCGAGGTCCGGCGTCAGTGTGCCGGAAAACGCGATCCCGACATCGATTTTGTCAGACAGAAGCATCTCCTCCATTTGCTCCTGCGAAATCTCCCGCACGCTGAGCGAGATGTTCGGGTAGCTACTGTGAAACGCCTCGATCAGAGGCCCGACGAGATAGGTCGTGAAGGTCGGCGTCACCGCCACCCGCAACGCACCACGACTGAGGTCGTTTACGTCGTTGATAGCGCGCTTGGCCTCTCCAAACTCCTGCGACGCACGGCGCACGTATTGCAGATAGACCTCCCCGGAATCCGTCAGTCGCGTCGTGCGCCCTGATCGGTCGAACAGCTGCACGCCGAGGCTTTCTTCCATCAACCTAACCTGCTGCGAAAGCGCGGGCTGCGAGACATACAGGGCCTCCGCGGCTCGCGTGAAGCTCTGATGCTCAGCCACTGCGAGAAAATAACGAACCTGTCGGGCGAGCATATCGAAACCTATAAGATTATCTAATGCGATGCATAATAAGCGAGACTTTTACATTATGCCACGCGTTCCGTAGCTTTCTCCTCAACAGATCGCGAAACAGAGATTGCAACGATGAAGAACATTATTGACGGCTTTCTGAAGTTCCAGAGGGAAGCCTTCCCCGAGCGGGTTAAACTGTTCAAGGATCTGGCAAATCAGCAGAACCCGCGGGCTCTGTTCATTTCCTGCTCGGATAGCCGCCTGGTGCCTGAGCTGGTGACCCAGCGCGAACCCGGCGATCTCTTCGTCATCCGAAACGCCGGCAACATCGTTCCCTCCTACGGCCCGGAGCCGGGTGGCGTTTCTGCCTCGGTTGAATATGCCGTCGCGGCATTGCAGGTTTCGGACATCGTCATCTGCGGCCATTCCGACTGCGGCGCGATGACCGCCATCGCAACGTGCAAGTGCCTTGATCACATGCCTGCCGTGGGCAGCTGGCTGCGTTACGCAGACTCTGCCCGTGTCGTGAACGAAGCCCGCCAGCACAAGGACGAAACCGCCAAGGTCACTTCGATGGTGCGCGAAAACGTCGTCGCCCAGCTCGCCAATATCCAGACCCACCCGTCGGTGCGGTTGGCCCTCGAAGAGGGGCGCGTCACTCTGCATGGCTGGATCTACGACATCGCAAGCGGGCTTATCGAAGCTTTCGATGGCACGAGGGGCGCCTTCGTCTCCCTCGCGGACAATCCCGAGGTCCAGGCCATCAAATATCGGGCCAGACGCGTTGCTTGAGCCCCATTCCCAACCAAGGAGAAAATACCAATGTTGCAGTCCCAAGCTACACAGGCCACTCGTCAGGACCTGACGGACGTCATCCTCGCATCGAAACTCAAAAAGGACCTGAGCTACGCCCAGATCACCGAGGGCACCGGCCTGTCGGAGGCCTTCGTCACCGCCGCCCTTCTCGGCCAGCATCCGCTCCCGGCGAATGCCGCCAAGACCGTTGGCAAGACACTCGATCTCGACGACGACGCCGTTGCCCTGCTTCAGACGATTCCGGTCCGCGGCAGTATCGGAAATGGCGTGCCGACCGACCCGACCATCTACCGCTTCTACGAAATCGTGCAGGTCTATGGGACCACGCTGAAGGCTCTGGTCCACGAAAAGTTCGGAGACGGCATCATCAGCGCCATCAACTTCAAGCTGAGCATCGAGAAGGTTGAAGATCCAGAAGGCGGCTCCCGAGCCGTTATCACGCTCGACGGCAAGTACCTTCCGACCAAGCCGTTTTGACAACGCTGATGGGCAGCGCGGCGCTTTGTGCGCTCGGGCTACCTCACTCCGGTCGCGAGGCAACGCCTCGCACCTGACATGGCCGCAACCACGGGCTCCGCCGTGAATTGCCCCCCGGGTTCTGATCCGAGCTGATGTGCAGACAGCTCGGATCCTCGGGTAGCTTCCGGTGGCGGTCGCTGTCGATCGCCCAAGCCGGGCGCGACATAGCCCACCCGTCGGTATTCATCGCGGAGCGATTTGGGCTTCTGACCACAAATTCCGTTCTGATCGATCGCGCCTTTGCCCGCCCACACCAGCGCGATTTTCCGTTGAAAGCGTTGAGCGTCCGGCGGGGCCTTCCAGATGGTGGTTCACGCTCCCTCATGGCGATGAACCGGGGTCGGCCGGGAGCAAGAGCACTGTCGATCACAAGATGCATTGCACAGACGAAGCGGACATGAGACCGGTCTCGCCGCCCACGTTTTGGTGGGCATCTCCGAAGTGATCAAATGCGCGCGTCGCCGCGATAGACGTTTGGCTTCGCGCCCGTCAACCGGCCAAACACCTTCCGAAACGCTGCCGGATCCGTATAGCCGACCGCCCAGGCAATGCTCTCGACCGAACCATTTGTCGTCTCGAGCAGCTGCCGCGCCTTCATGATGCGCACGTTCTGCAGATATTCGGTCAGCTTCAGCCGTGTCGCGCGGAAAAAGCGGCGCTGTAGCGTCCTTTCCGAAAGCCGCACGCTATCCGCCAGTTCACCGATCGATTTTTGCAGCTCCGGTGTCGCATGAAAGTGATGCTGCACCTGCAGCACCTCCTTGTCGCCGTGATCGAAGCGCGGAAGAAACGCCTTGTACTGGCTCTGGCTGCGACGCGGCGGATCGACGACGAGAAACCGCGCCGTCTCCAGCATCACAGCCTGCCCGAGCAGCTTTTCGACAAGCAGCAGGCCAAGATCGGCCCAGGCGAGAATGCCGCCGGCAGTGATGACGTCACCATCGTCGATGATCATATTGTCGGGCGAGACGTCGATATTGGGAAACTGTTCTGCAAGCCTTTCGGCAAAAGCCCAATGGGTCGTGGCACGCCGGCCGTCGATGAGCCCGGTCTCGGCAAGGACAAACGCTCCGGCACAGATCGAACAGACGGTCACACCACGCGCATGCTGGGACGCAAGCCATTGCGACGCGGGGCTCATGCTCTGCATTTTCTCCGGCATGATAATGCTTGGCGGCGCAATGATGTAGCTCAGCGAGTGCGGAAGCCCGGGAAGCGAATCCCATGTGCAGGATACATCCCCGTCCTCCATCTTCCAGTAGCTGACGCGGATGGTGCGAAGGCTTGTCGGCGTCTGCAGGTTCGTCGACCAGTCGCTGGCAACACGAAACAGATCGGTCAACCCATAGACGGCCGCCAACTGGCAGTCCGGGTAGACCAGCAACCCTACTTCTATGAAATCAGCCTCTTTGCGTTTTGCCACTTTTGCCTCTGATAAAGTCATTTACGCCACGTGTTTCTGCCAGAAGATGGCGATACCTTCTCCTTGTCAAATACGGAATTCGCAAACACAGCGCGACAGGAGAAATACAATGGCATCCGATACAGATCGGTTTTTCGTGTCGAGACGCAGCGTCCTGCTCGGGAGCCTCGCACTTGCCGGCGTGAGCATTCCGGCGCTCGCCTTCTCCCACACCTCTTCCACAAACAGTTCATCTCAAGGAGATATCGACATGGGCTTCGTTACAACAAAGGACGGCACTGAAATCTTTTACAAGGACTGGGGTCCGAAGGACGCACAGCCGATCGTCTTCCACCACGGCTGGCCGCTGTCGTCGGATGACTGGGATGCGCAGATGCTGTTCTTCCTCTCGAAAGGTTATCGCGTCGTCGCCCACGATCGGCGTGGCCATGGCCGGTCGGCACAGGTTGCCGACGGTCACGATATGGATCACTACGCAGCCGACGCCTTTGCGGTCGTCCAGGCACTCGACCTGAACAATGCCGTCCATATCGGCCACTCCACCGGCGGTGGGGAAGTCGCCCGTTACGTCGCAAAGCATGGCCAGAAGGCCGGTCGCGTTGCCAAGGCTGTTCTCGTCTCTGCCGTACCGCCGCTGATGGTCAAGACCGCGGCCAACCCTGAGGGTTTGCCGATCGAAGTCTTCGATGGTTTCCGCTCTGCACTTGCTGCTAACCGCGCCCAGTTCTTCCGCGACGTTCCGGCCGGCCCGTTCTACGGCTTCAACCGGGATGGCGCCAAGGTGCAAGAAGGCGTAATCCAGAATTGGTGGCGCCAAGGCATGATCGGTAGCGCCAAGGCCCATTATGACGGCATCAAGGCCTTCTCGGAAACCGACCAGACCGAAGACCTGAAGGCAATCACCGTCCCGACGCTTGTCCTGCACGGCGAAGACGACCAGATCGTTCCGATCGCCGATGCCGCAAGGAAGTCGATCAAGCTTCTGAAGAACGGCCAGATCAAGACCTATCCGGACTTCTCGCACGGCATGCTCACCGTCAATGCCGATGTCCTCAACCAGGATTTGCTGGCCTTCATCAAGGGGTAAACTTGATCAGGTGTGGATGACCCATGCCTTGCCCCTTCGGGCCGATCTAAACGCAGGAGGGGCGTCAGCGCCCTTCTTTGACGAGCGCCATCCGGCAGGTCGCGCCTGGCCACCCGCTCGATCGGTGCGACGGCGGCGACATCATCAATTCATTCCCAGAAAAGGAATAGGACCATGGACCATTCGGTCAAACCGCGTGTCGCCGCTGCGCTGAAAACGCCGACAGGACTAAGTAGCGACGCGGTCAAGGACATCTCCGCCAGCGCCACCGCGCTGCTGGCGGATGTGTTCGCGCTTTATCTCAAGACCAAGAATTTCCATTGGCACATGTCCGGATCGCATTTCCGCGATTACCATCTGCTGCTCGACGAGCATGGTGATGAGTTGTTTTCGATGACCGACCCACTGGCCGAACGGGTCCGCAAGATCGGTGGCAGCACGCTGCGGTCGATCGGAGACATCTCGCGCAAGCAGCGTATCGCCGACAATGATGCCGACGTCGTCCATCCCCATGAAATGCTCGCCGAATTGCGCGACGACAATGGTAGCATCGTCGCCAGCATGCGCTCGCTGCATGACGTCTGTGACGAATATAACGATGTCGCGACCGCCAGCCTGCTCGAAAACTGGATCGATGAAACCGAGAAGCGTATCTGGTTTCTGTTCGAGATCCTGCGCGATACCAACGGTTGATCATTTGATTGCCGGAGATGCGGTAATCCTGTCCCGGTAGGATTACCGGTTGCCGCTTCCCGCCCGATGAGTATTGCTTTGCTGATCGATCAACCGCGTACGGAGTGGATGTCGCGGGACATTCTGAAGCATGAGACGTTTTCTATACGAACAAACCCACCTTTCTAAGGCCACCACCATATGGGCTGTGGCCGGTTTGCTGTCGATTCTGGCTCTTGCGGCCCTTGAATACCGGTTCGGTCGGCAGGATCTCCTGGATGGAGCAGGTAACACCGAAACGCTCCTCGCCGAAAAACTGGCGCAGCACGATGCGCATTTGAGCGCGCTCGGTGCAATCGTTCGGATGTCGCCGGTAGACCCGTCGCCGAGCATCCAGGGCCTCTCGGAAAACATTCTGTCCCGGTACCCTGGTATCATCGAAATCGCCACGTTCCGTCTCGACGCCGGTTCGGCGCGGATTTTCCGTTATGGCAAGCCCGCCGGAGCCACAGAGGAAAATGGGCGCCCGCTCGCCGAAATACCAAAACTCTCCAATGTCGGCGATATCGTGGGCCGCGCCCTGCCCGGCGAGCAGGCCTACGATATCTTCAAGCTTGTCGAACCCGGCCGGGTCCTGCGTTTGCGTATTGATGCGGATGCGTTGCTGAACGGCGAAAACGCTTCGCAGGGCTACTCCACCAAGCTGACGTTGAACGACGAAACACTCACGGTACATGGCGCCACCGAGAAAGCACTCCTTGCCGCCACGACACGGATCGCGATGACGAGCCATACCCAGCCGCTCCAGTTGGAAATCAGCCGGAATTTTGGCCTCGGGGAACTCGTCCCGCTTCGGTTAGCGGTTCCGCTGATCGTCGGCTGGGCAGCAGTTATCTGGTTGCCGTGTTTTATAGGGAAACCCTGGCTGAACGCCGCCGTCATGAGACAAGGGCGGCGTTGCTGAAGCAGGAAGCGATGCTCGCGCATGCCGGGCGCGTGAACGCTCTTGGTGAGATGGCCTCCGGCATTGCCCATGAACTGGCTCAGCCGATCGCAGCGATGCTCAGCCAGAGTCAGGCCGCAAAACGCGCCTTGGCCATTGGCCGCCAAGATATCCTCGAAAAGGCACTCGACGCCAACATTCGCGAGGCCAAGCGCGCGGGGGACATCCTCGGACGCATGCGGGCCTATATCTCGGGCGCGCCGGCCGATATTAAGATGGTCCCCCTCGATGAAGCGATCACCGAGGCCATGCGCCTTGTCGAAGCAGATATCAAAGCACGGGCCATCAACCTCAATATGATCATTCCCGCTGATCTGCCCGCCGTGCCGATCGATGTGGTTTCCTTTCAGCAGGTTATTCATAACCTCGTTCGCAACGCTGCGGATGCGGTCGCCAGATGCCCGTCACCTCTCATTACACTGACAGCTGGGCGCGAAGGAGACGGAGTTGCCATCGAGGTCGCGGACAATGGGCCGGGCATCGAGACCGGCTCGCTCCATCGGATTTTTGATCCGTTCTTCACCACAAAGCCGGACGGAATGGGCCTTGGCCTGCCTCTGTCGTCGCGGCTGATCGAGCGCATGAATGGCAGTCTCGAAGCACATAATGACGGTGGCGCCACCTTCATCATCCGCTTGCCACTGGGAGAGGCCGCATGATCTACCTCGTCGATGACGATCTCGCGGTACGAGAGGCCATGACGCTTCTGCTCGCCACCTACGGCAAGAGGTCACGGCCTTCCCTGATGCGGCCCACCTGCTCGCCCATGTGGAAAAGGCGAAACCGGGTGTCATGCTCCTGGACCTCAGGATGCCTGCCATCAGCGGACTGCAGCTTCTGAAGAAGCTCGAGGATCTCGGCATCCGCTGGCCAGCCATCATGATCACAGGACACGGCGACGTGGAAGCATGCCGCCGCGCATTCAAGGCCGGCGTCGTCGACTTTCTTGCGAAGCCGGTCGATGAGCATCTTCTGATGGAAACGATCGCAACTTGCGAGGCCGCGCTCGATAATCTTCTCGTCTGCCGTGGGAATAGTCAGTTGCTAAAGCATCTCACCTCCCGGGAGCTGGAAGTGATTGAGCTCGTCCAAGGGATTTGGAAGCAAGGACATCGCGGCCGCGCTCGATGTGTCGGTGCGAACCGTCGACAGTCATCGGGCGAGCATCGCAACAAAACTCGGAACACCGGCAGTCGCAGAGCAAACCCGCATCTGGCTCATCGCGCACCGGTGATGCAAAGCACGCCAAATGCCATCGGAATTTGCTGCGAGCCCGCCGCGCGCGGATAGACCTAGCGCGCAAGGGGACCGGCGGTGGCAAATTGAAACCAGGCTTGGGTCGTCATGACGACGTTGGCGACAATGACGATCCGTGCCAGCCGGCTCGAAAATTATTCACGGCCCGACTAGGCGTCGTCGAACATGCCCGTGGGTAGGCCGTCCATACTGGATGTGTTCTTTTCCCGGCGATAGATCTCGATACCGTCGGGGCCTTTTGCATCAGTCCATTGGTCGAGGCTTGGCCGCTCGGCCTTATAGTCGAACAGCGGGACCCCAAAGCCGCAGGAGGTCTGCACCAAGTCGATGTCCAGCAGAATTACCTGCCGGGCTCCTGAAGGCTCCCGACCGTCGTAGTGATTGATCAGGATATTCTCGTATTCCGGACTGTCGCGGCGGATGACCCGCCCGCGACCGTAAAGGCGCAAGATCATCGGTGGCCCTTCGACCGCACAGAACATGATCGTCAGCCGACCATCCGCGCGCAAATGCGCGGCGGTCTCGTTTCCACTCCCGGTCCTGTCCAGATAGACCACCGTATTTGCATCAACCACCCGCAGACAGCCCGTCTCCCTCGGCGAAATATTCACCCGGGATTGGCCGGTCGCAGAGGCTGTGAAGAAGATATGCTGCCGACCGATAAAGTCCTTGAGACGAGCGTCAATGCTCTCGAATTGCTTTGCCACAGCCGATGCGTCCTCTTGGTTACAATTATGGAAGATAACCACCTAACGTGCAGGAGACCATGCCTCCGTAGTGGCTGCAATGGTGTCACGGCAGGTTCAGGTCCAATCCGAGCATTCGGCTCAAAGAGAACGCGAAAAGCCCGACGGCGGCTAGCGCGATCATAAACAAAGCGATCACCATGCCGCCGGTTTGCAGCAACGCTCGCGTCGTCCCCTTCTCTCCCTGGTCGTAATGCCATTTGACGGCGAAATGCATCGCCACCCCCAAAGCGATAACCTTGAACGTTGCAAAGACTATAGGAACCCAGTTCATACGGAAAACTCTCGTGCGAGAAGGCGGTCAGGGGGCGTCGGCCACTTCGTTCGACGCCCCCTGACATCCAGAGATTACTTGATGCGGGTGCTGAGCTTTTCGATCGCCTTGTTCGCGCATTCTTCGTCCAGATTGCCGCCCGGTGCGCCTGCAACGCCGATGGCACCAATCGTATCCTTGCCGACCTTGATCGGAACGCCGCCGGCCAGGACGAGGAAGCCCGGGATATCCGCCATCCCGGCCGCAACCGGGTTCTTGGACACGTTTTCGGCGATCGCGCTGGTGGGGTTGCGCGACGACGCCGAGGTGAAGGACTTTTGCATGGAGGCATTGGCGGTATGTGGGCCTGCATTCTGCGAGCGCACCAGGGCAAGAAGGACACCAGACCGGTCGGTCACGGCTGCAGACACGTTGTAACCATCGGCGGTGCATGCGGAGACGGCCGCCTGAGCGATATCGACCGCGAGCGTGGTCGCGATGCTGTTTTGCTGCACAGTGTCCTGGGCAAACGATGGAGCCGTCACAAATGCGCTGGCGGCGAGAGCGATCAGAAGAGTTTTCATCTTGGCAACTTTCTTTCGGTTGTTGATAGCTCCGAGCTTACAGGGAGCCACGGTGGGGTGAATTCGGGTGGTCACCGATTGGGATCGGTAGGATTACTGAGCCGCCTCGACGACCGGCAGCCTTTGTGCCAACTCGCGAACCAGCACGCGCTCGTTCTCGGAGTAGTCGATTGGAACTTCGACGAGATGCACGCCGCCCATCTCGAACGCACCGTTCAGGGTCGATTCCAGCTCCTCGATGCGCTCGACGCGCGTGCCCGTTGCACCATAGGCTTCGGCGTATTTTACGAAGTCGGGGTTACCGAAGGTCACTCCGAAGTCGGCGAACCGGTCGACAGCCTGCTTCCAGCGGATCATCCCGTAGGCATCGTCCTTGATCAGAAGGACAACGAGGTTGAGCCGCAAACGTACCGCGGTCTCAAGCTCCTGGCTGTTCATCATGAAACCGCCGTCACCACAGACAGCCAAAACGCGCCGGGTCGGGTGAAGCATGGAGGCCATCATTGCGGAAGGGAGCCCTGCCCCCATCGTCGCCAAGGCATTGTCGAGAAGCAGCGAATTGGCGACCTGGGTCCGGTAATTGCGAGCGAACCAGATTTTGTACATGCCGTTGTCGAGCGAAACGATCCCATCGGCCGGCATAACCGCCCGTACATCGTGGACGATCCGTTGCGGCGTGAAGCGCGCTTCAAGTTCCCGATCGGCAATGCGCGCGAGGATCCCTCGTCTAAGATAGATCAACGCTTTTGCATTCGGGAGCCGGCCCTCGAGCCGGTCCGCCAGCAGCTTGAGGGTAGGCCCGATGTCCCCGATCACCTCAGCCTGCGGGAAATAGACTTGCTCGACCGTGGCGGGCTGGTAGCCGACATGAACCACTTTTGCGCCGTGGCCATTCATGATGAAGGGAGGTTTTTCGATCGTGTCGTGTCCGATCGTGATAATGAGATCGGACCGCTCGATGGCCTCGTGAACATAGTCCCGTTCGGAAAGAGCGGCCGTGCCGAGATAGAGTTCCATGCCGCCGGGGACGGTCCCCTTTCCCATTTGGGTCGTAAAATAAGGTATTCCGGTGCGGATCACGAAATTTGCAAGGTCAGCGGTCGATCGCGGACGAGAGGCTGCCGCCCCGAGCATAATCAGCGGCCGTTCTGCATCAGCAATCATCGCCGCAGCCCGATCTATAGCCTGGGCGCTCGCGACCGGAAGATCGAGAGCATGCGGAGGAACCATAGCGATCTCCCCGCCCTCTGACGCGGCGACATCCTCGGGCAATTCGAGATGCACTGGGCCCGGGCGCTCTTCCTGTGCCACCCGAAAAGCCTCGCGAACCACGGTGGGAACCATCTTGGGGGAGATGATCTGACGCGTGAGCTTTGTCAGCGGCTTCATACTGGCGACCACGTCGACGACCTGAAAGCGCGCCTGCCGGGAAGACATGACGCCTTTTTGCCCTGTGATGAGGATCAACGGCATCCCGCCTAGAAGGGCGTACGCCGCTCCAGTGGAAAGGTTCAAGGCGCCCGGCCCAAGCGTGGTGATGCAGACGCCCGGCTTTCCTGTCAACCGGCCATAGGTCGCCGCCATGAAGGCCGCGGCCTGCTCATGACGAGTGACGATCAGCTGGATGGAGGACTTCCGCAGGGCTTCGACCACGAAGAGGTTTTCCTCCCCGGGGATGCCGAATATTTTCTCTACGCCCTCATTCTCAAGAGCCCGAACGAGCAGTTCCGCGCCATTCATAGCCAATCTCCAAGGTCACTCGGCCCATACACGCGGGCCTCACGAAGCATGTTGTTGCAGGGGCCTCAGTTGAGGCGGCTTTTGACTTCCTCGATTGCGATATTGGCGCAGTCTTCGTCCAAGCCGCCATTCGGCGCACCCGCAACGCCGACCGCGCCGATCGTCTCCTCGCCGACTTTGATAGGCACGCCACCGGCCAGGACGAGATAGTCCGGAAGGTCTGCGAGCCACGCAATACGCGGGTTGCCTGCGACGTTTTCGACTATCGCGCTTGTGGGACTACGCGACGACGCCGTGGTGAATGCCTTCTGCCTGGAAGCATCGGCCGTGTGCGCACCGGCCTTTTCGGATCGCACCAGGGCAAGCAGGACGCCAGATCGGTCGGTGACGGCCGCCGACACGCTGTAACCGTCCACGGCGCACTCCGCGACGGCCATTTCAGCGATGTTGACCGCCAGCCTGGCTTTCAGGCGGGTCTTCTGCACGGTGTCCTGGGCAAGCACACGACTGCCGGCAAGCACGCCGATTGCGGCTGCCAGTAAGGAGCTTTTCATTCAGGTGATCTCTCTTGATATCGACCGCTGAGCGGCCCCGTTGCAGCGAACTGCATCGTCGGAAAAAATCAGCGCGCTAGCGAAAGAACGATGAATGCCCGAATACGCTGCGTCCGCAGCCCGCGGGCCCGACACGGCGGCGAGCCCGCGGTATGAGGCTTCAGGTCATGACGCGAGGATCAAAGCGACCCGCTACCCGAGGCGTTGTTGTCGAGCATCTCTCCATTAAACGCCAATCGAGCATGGAGTTGATCGATTGCGCGTTGGAAGACGGCGGGATCGTCGAGTGCCCGGGAGAGGACGATCGCGCCCTGGATGGCGAGAACGGCGTCTTCCGAAAGCAGGCGCGCCTGCTCAGTGTCCCGGCCTTGCCGCACGAGCGCTGCTTGCAGGGCGTCCACCCAGGCGACGAAGTAACCCCGGATAGCCTGCGCGAAGAGGTCTCGGGTGTTGGCGACAGCCAGAGCACCGACGAGACAGACGCGCCTGCCCGATCGGAAGTATTTCGCAGTTTCATCGAGCATCGCCGTGATAGCGGCGTCGGCATCGTCCCCATCTCGCAGGGGAGAATAGACGGAATCCTCAAACCATTGCTCGATTTCGGCGAGCACAGCCCGGACCATCTCCTCTTTCCCATTCGGGAAGAAGTGGTACAGGCTGCCCTTGCCCAGGCCAGTGGCCTTGCCGATCAAGGCAAGGCTCGCACCTTCGTATCCATGCTCGCGAAAAACTTCGGCCAGGGAGGCAATGGCATCGGATCTTTCAGCGACCATGCGGGCCATGATCAGAGACCCAGATCGCTGAGGCTGGCGTGGTCGTCCGGCCGGCGGCCAAGCGTCCAGAAGAACAGACGATCGCTTTCAGCAATCGGCATTTCGTTGATGCATGCGTGGCGGTGCGCCATCAGGCCGTCCTCTGCGAATTCCCAGTTCTCGTTACCATAGGCACGGAACCACTGGCCACCGTCATCATGATATTCGTAGGCGTAACGCACAGCAATGCGGTTGCCGGTGAACGCCCAGAGCTCCTTGATCAGGCGGTATTCATGCTCCTTGTTCCACTTGCGCTCCAGAAATGCCTGGGCTTCTTCGCGGTTGGTGGCGAATTCGACGCGGTTCCGCCAGCGGGTGTCAACGGTGTAGGCAAGCGCGACCTTGGCTGCGTCGCGGCTGTTCCAGCCGTCTTCGGCAAGGCGTACCTTTTCGACTGCAGTTTCGTATGTGAACGGGGGGAGAGGAGGACGCGACATGTTGATTTTCCTTTGTAAATCGTTGCGTTGTACTGCTTGGTAAACTCTTGACTGATTGGTACAGTAGCTGCGGTCATTTTGGGTGTCAACGAGTTTTTTCAGGGGAACGCCATTTTTCTCGAAAGCCCCTCCAGACAGAAATCCGGACAAGTCGGCGTTTGGCAGACTCATGGAAAATCGGGCGCCGCTGGCGGTCGCAAGCACGCGGTCATAACTGCCGCAAGCTAAGCACCCTCTCGGTAGCGGTCGGTCAGGAAAGCAGTCGAGGGGCAGGACGACAGCTTTTTGGTGGAAAACGGAACGTCGAGACCGGGGCCGGAGTCGCCAGTGCCGCGATGACTTTCCTACAGATATGGCACCCAAACGCGGCCCACCCATCGGAGTGGATCTCGAAGCTACGCGGAATCAAAATGATTCGATGTCGGTGCCGCTTCCGACACCTTAGTTTCCGACAAGCGCAACACTTGCGGTGAAAAGGCGGATTAAATAATGAGGCGAGGGCGTTAACGCGAATCCGATGCTACCCCTAAAAGTCCAGTTTACGAGATTGGCAAGTCAAAGCCATCTGGCATCCGCTGCCCAATGCCGGAACGCTTATTGTTATGCTGTCAACGCGTGGAGAATCAGATGGATGATGCAAACCCAGTGGTGAGCGTAACAACCGGCATGGACCACATCGGGCTAACCGTGGTGAGCCTCAGTGACTCCCTCGCCTTCTTCACGAATTGCCTTGGCTGGAGGTTAACCGGTGAGCGACCCGATTATCCAGCGGCATTCGTGACCGACGGCCACCTCAAAGTCACACTTTGGCAGGTCAAAGATCAAAATAATTACCAGGCATTCGACCGTCGTCAGAACGTCGGGCTCCATCATCTTGCAATGAAGGTGGGGACCCTCGAAGATCTTCATTTGCTTTACGACCGGGTCAGCAAGTGGCCAAATGTAACCACCGAGTTTAGTCCAGAACCGTCTGGCGCCGGACCAAAAATCCATTTCATGATCAACGAACCGGGCGGATGTCGGATCGAATTTTCTTGGGATCCACGATGAAGCGTGAGACGATGCGGGACGCCCTTCACTCCACATTCGGCGATCGGGTTGCCATCGATTCAGTATTAGACGCCTTGAAGGGATGCGAACCGGCGACCCGTCGTTCAGTGGCTATCCTTGGATAAAACTTCTCAATCGGGCCAGCTACTTGCTCTCGGGAACGTCTAGTCGGAGCGGGCTGCCGACAGGTAGCTTTCAGACTGGGTGAGGTGAAAAGCTAACCTCTGTTCAAGATGCGTCAAGAGCTAAATTAAGCCATGGCTGCTTCGCCGGAGCCGTTCCCGCCTGTTTCGCTCAGGTCATGTTACGCTATCGAATGGAGTTGGCACTCGCGGAATTTGACGTATGTCGAGACATTGCGCACCACTGCAAGCGAATGACGGCTAGCGCCTAGCACCGATCCGGTTGTAAAGCCTATTAGAATCTTGCCGTGCCCTCACTTCCCTCATATAAATTATTGCGCCGGTTGCAATGCCGAAGCAACCGGAGGGGGAAAAGATTGCCAAATTTATTTGCCTTAGCTCAGTTCACAGTCATGGTGTTGCAACAGAGCACGCGAGCGACAGCAGGGGTGCGCGTCGTTGGCTGATGCTTTGCTTGCCCAGGATATACTTGACGGTGCAGCTGTTCGCGACCGGCCTAACTTATTCGTGATCGGCAGTTTCGACCGGCGCATCACCTTCTATTCCCAACAGGTCCGGGCGCTGTCCCTGGTCCACGCGCTCAAAGAACTTGGCTATCTCCATGCCAATCCGAGGATAGCGGTCGTTGGCGGCGGGGCGGCAGGCGTCACTGCAGCCGCAGCTGCCGCGCTGGTCACCGGGTCACAGGTCGTGTTGTTCGAATCCGCCGATGCCCTCTTGCCCCTTCAGTCGACGACCGATCGGCGGCGGCTCGATCCGCATATTTACGATTGGCCGGCGCACTACACGACCGATCCTATAGCCGACCTGCCAATCCTTGACTGGGAATCTGGGACATGCCGCGCCGTCCGCGACGATGTACTGCTCGGGTTCGAGGACATCGTTGTCAGGCTCGCACCGCGGCTCGAGCGACGGCTGCGCCATCAGGTTACCGCGCTTACACGAACTGCGGACGGTTATCAGCTCCACTTCACTGATCTCAATGCACCGCCGCCAGGCGCGGAAATGCGTGAACAGTTTCACATGGTGTTTCTCGCCGTCGGGTTCGGGCTCGAGCCGGGCGAACCGGTGCCGTCGATACAGAGCGCCAGCTATTGGACCGATGCCGGCGTTCCCGTTGCCGAGTTTGCAGGTCGGCCCACCCCGCGGTTCTTTGTCAGTGGCGCGGGCGATGGCGGACTGATCGATTTCGTGGCCGCCGGCGCCCGCGATTTCGATCATGCCGGGATGATCCGGCTGATCTCCGAACACCCCGGCATCGCGGCGTTAAAGCCGGTTCTTGCCGCGATCGATGTGCGAGCTCGCGCTGAGGATGCCACGGGCTCCCGCTTCGATTTCATGGCGGCCTATGACGCTGAGCTTCTTCAATCGCTCACAGACATCGGCCTCGTCGCTGCGGTCGCGCAGCAACTCCGCCCCGGCGTGCAGTTAACGTTTCAGACCCAGCATGCCGAGCTGTTCGACGTCTCAACGGCAACGCTCAACCGGCTCGCCGCCTATCTAACTATCAAAGCCTGCGCTGGCGATGCCCAGCGCTCCTTCCGGCATCTGCAATGCGGCGTCGTCACCCGGATCGACGCGCCGGATTCGGCGCCGATCATCGCCCCCTTCTGGCTCGATTGCGCAGGGGAAACGGTCGCTGCGGATGCAGTGATCGTGCGGCGCGGTCCCCGCCGCGAAGTTGTGCGGGCTCCCTTTGCCCCACACTTGGCCAGTTTCGATGTGACGCACATGGAATGGCTTGCCCGCCATGGCGACGCGACGCTTGTCCCGAGGTTGTCAGGACCGGCACGTTCTCTATTCCGAGAGGCAGCGCGCAGCGCGAATATCCTCGCTCCGCGGCTGCAGCGACAGGCAGCCAACCAGCTCCCCATATCGGTGCAGCTACTACGCGAAGGCGCCAACATCCGCTGGTCAGGCGCGGTCCCGGCGGAGCAGCTTATCCGATCGTGGAGCGAGCAGCAGCCCTTTGAGATAATCTTGCCCGATGCTCCCGATGCTCTTGGCGCCATCGCAGGGGCAGTACTGCGGGTCGCCTGCCACAGCAACAATTGCCGGCTCCACGCCGCGCCCGGCCTGTGGAGCCGGCTGGTCCGCGAGCTCAGCCTAGAATCGCCGCACGCCGAAGGCATGGCGATGCCAGCGATCGTGGCCGGCAATCCCGGCGGGGCCGCCCAGAATCCGGTGGCGCTGCCGCTCGATATTCTAGCACGTCGGGTTCACCGGTCGCTCGATAGCTGGCTGCTTGAGCGCCTGGACGCACACCTCCAGCCATTTTTCGCGAGCAATGCTGATCCCGGCCGCCCGATCAACGTCAAGATCGCACAGGATCTTCGGGCGGCCATGGCCGCGACCTGGGCGATCTGGCATGCATCGTTTACCGATGACCCGGCACTGCTGAACCATTTCCTGCGCCTGATGATCTGTGCGGTCGACGAGGACGAACATCGCGACGCGGCACAGATTCTCGTCGGCCCCAGCAAATGGCCAGTGATCCTGCGCGGGACCGCTGTCGCGCTTGCCATCGCCGCGGCCTGGGACGGGACATCGCCCAAAAGCGCCAGGCCGGGTAATCTAGTTCGCCTACGCGACGGTGATAGCGAATGGGCCGGTCATGGATGTGCGGCTGACATGATCAACGGTGACGAGATGTCATTGTGTGCCGCCTCCTTCATGTGGCAGACTCAGTTCGTCATCCTCGTGGTCAAAAGTGCCATCGAGGTCACCCGAATCGCCGAACGGCCGTTCGCGCAGATCGACACCGATCAGCCGGGGCTCAGCGATACGGATGGCTCTGGTCCGGTGATCATGTCGATCAGTCGCGATTTCATCGACGCGGCGGCCGCGGGTCTGGCCGAGCTCCGCGCCCTACTGGCAACGGTTGAGGCGCGGCACTTTGAGGGGCTTGAAAAGACGATCATGAAGGGTGCGGCATGACGGATAGTGCGACTCTGTCACCTGGACTGGCCGATTTCGCTGACCGGCTGCGCAACGCGGCGCTGAAGCTCGAGCTCAAGGTTCAGGATCGGCCCGAACTAGCGAGCGCAACCTTCAACGGCGGATCGACCAAGTCGACGACGCTCAGTCCGACCGATCTGCCGTCGGAAAGCCATGCGATCCGGATTGATCGCTTCAATATCGTGCTGGGCATCCTCCCCGACGTTGCCGCCATGGAAGCGGTGCTCGAGACGCTGCGGCGCTACCGCAATCAATGTGTCGTCGCGCGCTCGTTCCTTGGGGCTAACGAGACACTGGACTTGCAGCTGATGCTACTGGGACCACGAGGGAGTGAGGGGCAGGAAGCCTGGCGCGCGATGGCGTTGATGGTCGAGCGCGACGACCGCGTCGCTCGCAAGCTGGCGTGGCTGCGCCCCGAAGATCCGCTGAATGACGAAGAGAGTTTCGCCGACTTCCTCAAGCGAACGGTCCTTGCCCGGCCATGGGTCCATGCCGAAGGTCAATTCGAGGATGTGGCGCTCGATGAGCTCAGCGGCACCGGTGCAACCACACCGGGTCTACCGCGGACGACGGCGGACGAATGGGAGCGGATAGCGCTCGACGAGAAGAAGACGCCGGATGATATCGTCGCAGCGTTGGTCAAATCCTGGGGTCGGAGGGGTCAGGCATGAGCGAGATTTTCCTTTCCCGCATCGCGATCCAGGATTTCCGGACCTTCGGCGACTTCGCGATCGACATTCCGGCGGCGCCCGGTCTTGTTCTGCTCACCGGCACCAACGGACTGGGAAAAAGCAGCTTCTTCGATGCGATCGAATGGGGACTGACCAATAAAATCCGCCGGTTCGAACCCTATATCAACAAAGGCCGCAAGAAACTTGTCGAGAAGGATTATCTCACGCGCCGGGGCGCTGAGCCGGGGTCACATAGCGTCGCGCTGACCTTCTCGGACGGCGACGCTGTCGAGCGCACCGCAACCGGCGGCACGGCGATGGCGGACATCGTCGCGCAACTTGCGCGGCCAGACCGCCGCACGATTAACGATCTTGGGACATATCTCGCCCTCACTCATTTCCTCGGCCAGGCAGCGCAGCAACGGTTCACCAGCCGCGACCCGCAGGATCAGTGGCAAGCGCTCAAGGGGCCGAGCGGCATCGATCGGCTCGAGCGTGTCCGCGCGGGCCTGCGCGGGCGGGCGACCATCGCTGCATTCACGCGCCGGCTCGACGCTGAACAGGGCGTCGTCGCCGCGCTCGATCGGGAGATCGCGGACTGGCAAGGATGGATGGGCCGCCTTGAGCGGCTTCGCGCTGCCGCCCGCGCCACCGGCGTGCTGACTGCCGACGAAGTTGCTGCGCGGATCGACCAGCTTGAGAATGACCTTCAGCAGCTCGCATCGAGCCAGCCGCTTTCCGTCACGAGCGAGGGCCTCGGACAGCGCCTCGCGGCGCTCGGCGATCGAATCGGCGAAGCCTTGCGGGTGACCGGCGAACGAAAGGCAACGCTGGAGGGACTCTCGGCGCTTCCAATGCAGTATCTAATTAGCCAGGCCGAAGGTCGGCTCGATCATCCAAGTCTCGTGCGGCTGCGCAGCGAGATTAGCGATGCGCGGGCGCGGCTCGATCTGGCGTCACCGCTGGTCGGATCGGCCGGCGCCGCAGTGACCGCGCAGACCGCAGCAATCGCCACGATCAACCAGAACATCGCCGTACTTGATGCCGCGCGTACTGATCTTGCCCGTCGTGCCCAGCTGGCCGAGCTGATCTTGACTGAGCAGCATGATCGGACGTCGCTGACTGAGGCGATCGCGGCGCACCGCATGACGATCGTGGACGCCGACGCGAAGATAAGCCAACATCGCAAGGCGAGTGCTGAAGTCGCGAGCCTGCGGAGTCTCGCCGCATCGGCGCGTGCGCTAAACGAGGCGATGGCGGATTGCCAAGAACTCGAACGCGAGTCCGGGGCTGCCGAGTCGGCACTGGCGCAGGGACGCGAGGCCGCCGTACGCGCCGCTTCCGAACTTGTCCCGCTTGAGACGCAGCTAGCCGATCTAGACAGCAAGATTTCAGATGCCGAACGAGAACGCGCCGAGGCCGATCGCCATGCGTCAGCGGTCAGTGCGGCCTTGTCGCAGCTTGCCAGCCATATCCATGAGGACGAAACCAACTGCCCGGTGTGTCAAACACCGTTTGAGCCGGGCGCGCTCAAGGCGCTTGCCGATGCTGCGGCGTCGGGAAGCGACCATCGCCTCGCGCAAGCCGATGACGCGTTGGAGGCCTTGCGGAGCACCCGACCCGCGCTCAGCGATGAAATACGTCGCCTTCGCGGGGTCGTGGCGGCGGTCGACGGGCTCGAACGGGTCGCCAGGGCAGCCGCTGATGCGGTGACAAATGCCCGTGTCAGCATTGCCCAAACCCTCGCTACCGCTCCGGAGAACGACCTTGCCGCACTTGCGGCAACCCGGGCACGCGATGCGGATGCTGCACTTGCAGCGGCAGAGGCAGCGTTGGAACCACTGTCGGCAAACGCGGCGGCGGCAACCGAACAGCGATCGAGCGTAGCGGCTGATCTCGACGAACTGATCGCGCGTGACAATCAGCTTGGCGCACGGGTGGAACAGTATCAGGCAGAGGATCGAGCCTGCGCCGATCGCATCGCCGCACGCAATCTATCGAACGCTACGATCGGTGACATTGAAGCGAGATTGACGGCTGAGCGGGAGCGCGGCGAAGACGCGCGGACTCGTCTAGCACAGTTGAATGAGGCGGCGACCAGCGCGTCTGCGGACGTCCAGCGCGAGCAGGCGGCGCTCGACCTCGCGCAGCGTGACCTTGCCGCGGCCGAGGCGGCCCGCACAACCTCGGAACAGGCGGCGCAGCAGATGCAGCAGCGCTGGACGCGTGTTGGTCTTAACGACATTCCGAGCCAGGCTGAATATGACCGCGGGCTCTCCACCATCGAGGCCGTGCTGGCGAGTCTGCGGTCACTGGCCGAACGCCAACTTGTCCTTGGCCGCGAAAATGAGGACGCGCTTCTCCAGAGCGAAATAGACGAGATCGCCGCTTCGATGCGGGCGACCGGAGGGGACGACGGTATTCGGGATCCGGCGGCCTATCTGGCTGCGCTAAAGACCAAGCTCGAGGCTGCGCGTGCGGCGGTCAAACTCACCACCACGGCACGCAGTGCAGTAAATCGCTACTCGGAAGACCTTCAGAAGCAGGCTGACGATTTCTCGGCGCGCGTGCTCGACCCGCTCAATACGGTGATCGACGATTTTAACGAGGCGATGCTGAGCACGCCTGGTGAAAGCATCCAGTTCAAGGCTGACACGAGGGTCGATGCTACCAGTTTCGGCATGGCGCTGCGCTACCGCGAGAAGGTCGCCAATGCGATCGAGACGAAGAAGGATTTGCCGCCTCAGATCGTTTTGAGCGAGGGTCAGCTTGCCGCGAATGGTTTCAGCATCCTGTGCGCGGCGAGTACCGCCTATCCCTGGTCCCGCTGGCGCGCCCTGCTGCTCGACGATCCACTGCAGCATAATGATATCATTCACACAGCCGCCTTTGTCGACGTCATGCGTAATATGGTGGAATTGAACGGCTATCAGCTGATCATGTCGAGCCATGACCGCGGCGAAAGTGAATTCATCGCACGCAAATTTGATGCAGCCGGTCTGCCTTGCTCTACGGTCCTTTTAACAGCGCCTTCGGACAAAGGCGTAGTTTGGAACGCGCCAGAACATAACAAGGCCGCGAGACGGATCTTGCGCAAGGATGAACAGCCTCCGAGCGCCAGTAGCGCCTGACGCGGCTAAATCAAAGGTTATATTCTGATGGTTAAGTGCGATCAGTTCGCCAAAGATGATCGGCAATCTGACGCAAGTCCCGCGTCAACCCCGGCAACAATACCGATCAAGCGGTCGCCGTTGCGCTGCGCGCGGATGAGAAGAATGTCGCTGATGACGGCCTAGCGCGGTGCCTGCCTCCTCAAATCGAAAGCGATATTGTCCTCCGCTTTCATGGCTTCCAAAAAGCGCTTGGCTGTCCGATATGGAGGCAAAGCAGGCATCGTCCGCACTTCGCCCCGATCTTTCTTTGAAACTGCAGACCACATTGTGCGAAATAAGATCTGTTGATGTGAAGGGATTTGAACCAGTGGTCTGATTGTACCAAGTTCGATACGCTTGAAATTCCTTAGAAGTTCTCGGAACTCCGCGTCACACGTATTGATCATTTCGGCTAGCGCAAATTACTCGTTCGCCCCACCTCTCCAGTCCGATTCAGACATGGACGGATGGGACCAAGACTCATCGGGCACTGCTTCTACGTCCGGCCTTGACGCTATCTTGGCTGACCACGCATTAATACGGCGATGCTTCTGCCTGCATTTTCTTAGATGACATCGCCCGGTGAGTTAGATTTGTTGCAAATCGTGGCGCCTCCTCCCTGCATCTGTATCGGAATATTTGTCGGCCCACGCGGCAGTTTTCCCGCCAGCTGATGGATTTTTCGCGGCGACATCGATTCGAGCTGCTCCTTTATCTGGTAAACAGATATCGTCAGGACTCGTCCTGATGGTCCCTGTCCAGACGATCCAGAGCCAGACGAAGGCCTTCACTGAATAGGGCAACGATTTAATCATTGAGAGCAAGAGCGGGTTGGCGTGTGATGGTGTCGGTTGCGTCATCAACCAGCGCCGTGTCACATCGGTACTTCGGGTCCGCGGCGGCTCGGACCACCAGCGCTGTGAGGACCGCGTGGATTCCCTTGACTCCCAAGTTCTTACTGGTCCATTCGACACTTGGAAGCACGTTGAATGCGAGACGAAGGCAAATGGAAGGCGGTGCACACATGTCCCTTTTTTGCTCTTGAGCGGTCCGAACCGAGCCATCCGTTCTTCCGACCGGCTTTGCATTCCTAGTGAGTGCTGCGGTGCGCTCTGACTCAGTCGGCGGGGGGCGATGGCTTCTTCGGTGGAAGCAGGCTCATATTGTCCCTGGACATTTCTATCTCGCGGAGGATGGGAACAACTCTGTTTCCAAGTTTGTGTGCGACGACTTCGGGCAAGGCCAAAGGACCGACGAAGGATTCTCCTGGCAGTGAGATAATGTAGATCTGCCCGTCCCTATAGACTGCGGCATCGATCACAGGGTAGCTGGATAGCTCCTCTGCGATCACGATCGAGAGCTTGGTGCCGCCAGGACTATGAATGTGCGCGGCAAGCCGATCGCCGTGGTTCCAAATGCAGATCGTCCAAGCGCCAGGCCATGTCAGGAATTCCCGTAACTCTTGAGCAACCGTGGCCTGCCCGTCCCCGAGCATACCCGTTCCACGAATCCGGAGCTCCCGCCTTTCGCGACTATGCCTGGCCCAAAGACCTCTGCGCAGCTCAGTACCATAGCCGCTCTCGCCATGACGTTTGCCGAAGATCCTATGTCCAATGCCAAGCGCAAGCTTGCATAGGAATCGGCCATCGAAATCAGCCTGAACAGGTATCCGGGTGTGAACGCTATTATTTGAGAGAGCGTGCGCCAGGACACGTTTGTCTCGCGCCTGCTGTGGATCCGCTGGATCTCCCTGAGGAAACAGAACCGGCAAAATCGGCGCGAACTTTGGGTCGTCAATCGCGACCTCGGTAAGTACACATCTTTTGGCCATCGCGAATTGTTGCTTGAAGCTGAGGGCCGCGGTCAGAGACCAATATTCGTTGGAGGACGTAAAGGCCAGATAAGCCCGTCCAGGATCCTTTTTCTTTCGGCGGATCGTGTCTCCCCGGCGAACGTATCCCAGCGTTCTTCGTCAGCCAGGTGAAAATGGTAGATGCGTTCGCCAGCAGGGCCCTGCCATCGTTCGCAGATCTCCCCTTCCTCTGTTGGTAAACTGGGCTCGACACCAAGATAGTGCAAAGGCACCGCGGTCGGCTTGGATGGATTCAAGAATCGGTAGCTTTGGTTTGCGATCTCCATTTGCACGAACCAGCTCTTGATGAACGCGCCGTCGACGAAGAGACCGCATACGTTATTGCACTTTTCGCAAACCTCTCTTGTCTTGAAAAAGTCACCACAGAGCGCTCCGCCCAGCGCATCGGGCCAAATGTGCTCCAAGGAGAACTCCTCAATCGGTTTTTCTCGGAAGCAATAAATGCAACGCCGCTTAGGCAATATTTCGGACAAAATGCACTCCTCGCTCCGTAGTCTGGAAGGACAATGCCAGCGCATCTATAAGATCGATGGACGCCAGCAGATCCTCGTTAGGAAATCAAATTGACGCCCTCGACGGGATAGAGGCTCTGAAACCTACAATACGCCCGGCACCAGTCGGCCGCGACCGGCGACAGCCAGCTTATCATCTGCAGGATATTGCCGTAGTGCTTCGGCAGATCCCAATAGAGGACCGTCTCATGATGGGCGAGGCGGTTGCGCAAGGTCCGGATCGGACCAAGCGGCCTGGTGAAGTCCTTGCGACGAAGACCTTTGCCATCCTCGCGCCTGGCGATGTCCTTCAGGGTCTGCTGCCACAGGTTCTCGTATTCCTTACCAAGCATGGCTGTCCAAAAGCCGAAGGTGAGCGCTGCAACGATCCGGGCAGGAGTGTCGTCCTTGCCCTTCTCGGCAAGATCTTGGCGGGCTCTGGCGAGCATGTCGGGCTGGATGGCGTTGAGCTGGTGCTTGGGCATGTCGAACCAGGTATCGCCATGCGCCTCGGCCATGACCTGGTGGATACGATTGCGCAATGCCACCTCCAGCATGTGGAGGGGGAGCTGAAGGCTCTCGCTTAACAGGGCATTGAGGGTATAGAGGGAGACAGCCCTGTTGCGGTCTCCGCCTGCCCATCCTAGATAGGTGCCGAACCTGTCTGCCGACAGGATGTCCTCTATGCCGGGGTAGGGTATGGTCTCGTCCATGCTCATGGTGCTCATCATAGGTCCCAGGGATTGATTTATCCCCCACCCCTGTATATATCTTGCTTCGTAAACCCCGGTACCGTCTCTGCCCTAGGCATGCGGCCGGGGTAATTTGTTTCTGGGCCTACCCTACTGCTCCTTGAGCCTCTTGCCCTTGGGGGTCTCCACACGCTTCCTCTCTGCCTGCCGCTTGGCCCTCTCTTGGGCGAATTCAGGCTCAAGGTCCTTGATACGCTGGATCAGGCCATCGAGGTGGTAGGTATTGGCGCCCCAGTCGCCCGATGAGGTTTTATGCTGCACTCTTTGGATGAGACCGGCCTTCTCCAGCGCTTTCATGTTGGGCTTGATACTGGACTGCTTGATGCCGATCCGGTCGGCCAGCTGCTGCTTAGTGGGGAAGGGGGGACGGTCCGGCGACCAAAAGAGGTCGAGCAGATGCATCAGCAGACAGAACTGCGTGCTGTTGATGCCGAGTCGATGCTGGGAGCGGATGAGGATCGTCGGGATGGCGGCATAGCCATGACTCTTGATCTTCTTGCCCCAGATCTTGTCGAAGCTACTGGGCGCTGGTTCGTCAGACTTCGTCGGAAAGGCGACGACGGTATTGTCTTGAGTGGTCATTGGAAGTCTCGCAAACGTTGAACGTAGCGAGAATGTGATGGAAGAACCCGCGCGCTTCAATAGGGCGGCCGGAGCAAGGTGGGATAGAATTCTACCGCACCCGCCTACCCGTGATTCGTCTACCTCGCCTTTAGGGCTGATTGACTGACGATGCTTAGTGGTGATGTTTTCATCCCCACCTGGGCCAGATAGATCCCCCACCGTAGGGTAGTAGTCTCCCCTACCCCTACGCATTGATTTTGAAAACCCGCCTGCGCGCCGGTGCTTGAGGCGGTCCCGCTGAATGGCCCCATCGTTCTTCGCGTTCCCAAAGCAAAAGCACAGGGGCGGATATCGCCCTTAGCCTGACGAGGCCTTCCGCATGCCCGCCTCGACGAGGAATTGATCCTCCAAATAATCGATCGCGGTACGAAGGCCGTTGCCCTGCAGTCCTTTGAGGTGATCTACGACAGGGGCGGGAAGAACCGCGCGAAGCAACTGATCACATCCGCTATCGCTGCGCCAATCTTTGTATCGCTCTTCCTTATAGGAATTTGTCAGCATCAATGATGCTCGTCCATAGATCGCGTGGATCACGAAATATATGGACCATAGTCGCTGGCTGACGAATGGTCGCTCCTTTGAAGCCTCGTCACCACCGGCTTTCGCCAACTTTGCGATCGCCGCTTGCAAATCCCGGAACTCGAGCACGCAATCCATTACGGGCATCTCGTCTGCGCCGCTGAAGTATGCATCCATCTCCTGCGGCAAGAGGATCGAATCGACGAAGAGAACCATGCCGAACTCGGTCGAGAAATTTCGGAGAATCTGCCACAGGTTCTCGACGGCCTGAATTTGGCGCTCGTTAAGCGGGGTGCTGCTTACCCCCGAAGCTTGCACCGTGATGCTTGCGGCATTAACGGTATGGGCGGAGAGGCCGCCTGTCTGCCCTACGGTCGAAACGTTCTGCTGAAGCGAAATCGCGATGCGGGCAACCTCATCGTCAGATACGGGCGACGCGCCTCCTTCATGGTCATACTTGATTTGGTGAAGGCGCTCGACCGTGTAGGAGGACTCGTCGTCGTCAATCACCCTATGATGAGTTGGACACATCAAAATCAGATTTTCGCGGAGGTGACGATCCGTCGGCGACTGAGCAGGATCGTGACGAGCGCTGCCCGGACGAGCGCCTTTGATGTGACAAACCTCACCGATCAGCGTATCGCCGAGGGCCATCGGAGCTTTGCACTTCGGAAATGCGCAACGATTACCGGATCTTGCAAATAGAAGCTTGATATCAGTGATACTTGGTCCGCTTGTCGGCATATCTCTCCTCCCACGATCGCAAATTTTATGACGAGTAAGCCTCGAGGGCGGCGTTTGCTTTAGCTAGTGGGCTTATGAGTGATGCCTCGAGGTCTTGGATCTGACGCAAGACAAAAAGCAGCTTCGAGGCTTCCACCTTGTCGCTAATTTCGAATGCGACCTCGGTCAGCCACTCACCACAAAAGGATGACCACTGGGCCAGGTCGGAGCGAGATGCTGCCGCAATCATCGCCACCCGAACTTCATCATTCGCGCTCGGTTTAAAGCGTTTCCGTCGGCGCAATATGCGAGTCAGGATACGAAGCGTATCGGCAAGTTCACCACTTCGACTGACTGCAGCAACAATTGCCAGCCCGCTTATAAGACTGAAGACGCGCGCGTCGTCGTCCAGGTTTTCTATCGAGAACTTCACACGCCTCAGGGCCGCTGCAGCTAGCGCGGAAAGTTCCGACGGTAGGACGTCTACGAGAGACACATTCACGAGACCTGCGAATGAGTTCGCGCTTAGGGTTTCCGCTTCGAGAGAGGCGCGGACTTGATCCAGAATATGTTCTGGCACTCTCCCTAGCGGCGTTGTCGAGCCCTCCAAAGGACTGGGAAGGCTCGCGAAGGGCCAGTCCACCGCCTTTGCGAGCGGTGAATCAGGTCCAACAAGGAGCGTGCGAAGACGGTCGCATGTAATTCTATCGTCGTTTGCTGCTACGGCATTCCTGATCCGACCGATAAAATCTGCCCGGATCTGCTCTGCACTTATGAAGTCAGGCAGCCAACGCGGTTCGAGCCGCAAATCGACGAGACCTTGAAGGTAGAAATCGTGGGACCATCCAAGCCCGTCCGCCCACCGGACGACCGCGGTGCGATCGACAGGTGTGCCGCTGAAAGCCCGTAAGATGACAGAGGCCTGAGCGAGAGACGCTTGCTTGCGATAATAGGGTTGGCTTCGAGGAAAGACTTTCTTCCTGGAAAGCTCGGATGCGGTGAGCACCGTCATCCATGACAGAAGCGCAAACTCGCTTTCGTCCCTGTGCGGATCGTCGGCGATGAAGTCCCCGACCACCGCCTCGATAAAGGATGCCAGTACGGGCTGCGTATCGCAGTGCGCGAGCGCAATTTCGACTGCCGCGACCTTCGAGAGTGGATCATCGTCTGACGCAATCCTGGAAAAGATCTCGGCGAGCATCTCTTCTCCGACATCGGGCAACTGAACTGCTTTGGAAAATGACCCAAGCGAGCACAATGAGAGCGCGAACCGGAAGCCCTGTTCCGGCTTCCAGGCTTGCCATCTGCCGATCATCCGGGAGGCTTCATCGATATATTCATCGAGGGTAGTGTGCTCGTTGATCTTGCCAATCAAGAATTCGTAGTACCGGGAATCGGACGGGGTGAGATTGGAGAGGTCCGCGGTCCCCTCCATAAGGCTAGCGTTCAAGCCCTGATACACCCCTGCGGGTATCAGCGCGAGTTCGCCAACGAGCTTGGCGAATTCGTCGTCACCAAGGGCATCTGGCCGGGCAAGCCTGTAATTCCAAAGTTCTGCTAGCTCACCGTGGATGTTCATTTCGGCGCAGGTGGCGCCGAACCATTTTAGTCGGACCTCAGGATCAGCGGCTAAGGCCGCATAAGACTTCAAGCGATACCTCGAGGTCGCACCGCTCAAAAAGAATCTGACCTCACCATCCACGGAATTTGCGACAACCGACCATGGCTCTCCGTTCGTATCGACGACTTTTTGTGCGACTTCGGGGCCGTCTACGCTTTTTCGGAGCCCACTGAGCAACTGGTCCCTCTCGAAAGTCGGACCGTTGTTGCCGATTGCAATTTTGGTTGTGATCGGGATCTGCCACTCATTGACGAATGCCGCATCGTCCAACAATTCACGAACGATGCTCGGAGGAATGTTACTGAGAGCAATCTCAGCCATCAGGTCTCGCCGGATGTCGTTCACGAGATAGCTCCAATTTTTGTTTCCAGATCAGAGGTCAATTGGGAGACCACCTCTTTGGCATGCTTGACCAAAAAGGCAAATGTCTCCGGGTCTTCGCGCTGGATCGTGTCCAGAAGTCCCTTCTGAAGCCAATTCCAGTACGCGGTTTTGATCTCTTCCGAACGTGAGGCTGACAGAAGCATGAGGCTGGCGATCCACCTTCGGTAACGATCGACGGTTTCGGTGCTGGATTCGCCGAGGCGATGGGACCACCCCTTCACATCGAGCACGTTCAAGAGCCAGTCCGAGCGCGCCTTTGCCGCCAATTCGTCCAGCGGATCCTGCCATAACAGGCTAAGGGTACGTACCAAGGCAGCATGCAGGTCCTCGAGCCAGGCCAACTCTCCAGGAACCTGCAAGACGTCTCTCATTCGCACGAGCAATATGCTTTCCCGCAACGCTCTTAGCTCAGCGCGTTCGATGACCTTTCCATCGATGATTTCGGTGACGCGGAGCAACGAACTCAACTCTTCCGCGGTGATCGGCATGAACAGGAATGCGGCTTGGCGAAGTTTGGTAAGTGCTTCGCTCAGTCGTTCGGGCGAAATGTTTCCCTGATCGCACGCGTGATTGAGAATATCCAGCGTTGTGGCGATAGCTAGCTTTTGGCTCCCATCATCATTATGCCATGCATGCTGATTGATAAAACGGTCGTCAACGACGGCTGCATCAACCTGCCCTGCGAAACGCAGGACCCCGACCGTTGGGTGGGCCATGGCGGCTCGTGGACCTTCTTCGTCCACCCGGACCGCTTTTCCGAGTTTGATTTTCCCTGAATCCAAAGCCTCCCGGATTGACGATCTGAGCTTTTCGACCACTGCAAGGAGCTCGTCGCCAAGGGCGTCATGACCAATGAGGGCATCAATTTCGTCAACCTCACTGGAGTGGACCATAGGAACAAGATCCGCCTTATGGAGCTGGTTCAACAATCCAAGAAACTGAAGATGGGCGACCGTTAAGTCATCAAGATAGACAACAGCGCCATCAGGGATCTGGCGCGGTGGCTCCCATGGCACCTCACGCAGGCTGAGGGCGGCGCGAGCACGTTCAACCTCTTGGACTCGAAGTAGGCCCTTCTGCGCTAGCTTTTCCACGATGTCGAGACAGCTGCATAACTGCTCGGTGTAATCTCGCAGATCAGCCTCTTCTTTCATGAACGTGCTGACCCTGTAGATCGGACCGCCTCGCACCACCAGCCTTTGGCGCCCATCGTCGTGATGAGGCGATGCAGCTTCTACAAGCAGCTCAGCGAGGCTATCTCCGACCTCGCGCGCGAGGGATTCGGGAGGAGGAGTCGTGCTTTCGAAGACACGAAGGTTTCCGTCTGAAATCAATCGACGAAGCTTTCGCGCCTCCGCCACACGGCTTGGCTGGTGAAACAGGATTTTGGACTTCTCCTCGAAAAGAAGAGACAGCGTGTTATGCGGTATAAAGACGGTCTCGACCGAAGACAGGACCTCGTTGACAGCGTCAAGAAATGCGGCTGTCAGAAGGGCCGTGATATCCATGGCCACGACGCGGAGTGGAAACCGCGTCGGCCGCCGCGCTCCACTGAAGCTGTAAATGCTCGACCTCTTTCTGGGATCCCTTTCGACAAGGTTGGCGACAGCAGGGAGAAGATGAAGGCTAAGCAACGAGCGCCCCAACAGGCGAGCCGCAGCGAATAGAGGTATCTTGCCTGCAACAAGATTATCCCATGTGTCCGAAGTTCGCTTGCCCCATTCCGGCTGTTCGTCGATAAGATCTTCTATCGACATTTTCAGGACGGGAGGGTCAGCCATTCCTTCCGAAAGTTGCGCGGCCCTCTGAAACCATCCGTGAACCTCGTCGGTGTTTTCCCAGCCAGAAGAAGTTGCGATATGGTATGCGCCCATCAAAACCTGCGCGTCGTCCGGGCTGCGCATTGCTGCTTCCCGCACGAATTCCTTCGCTCGCGCGGCTCCGACCTGTTGCGCGAGTTGACCCGTTCTCAGGAGTTCGAGAGCGGTTCGATGATCTCGCTCTGTCCACTCCGTTTCGACAAACCCTTGTAGGGCCTCCCAGTCACCCGAGACGACGGCAATCGTCACCGACAGATTGCGTGCCACTTCCGAGTCACTATGGGATCTGAGGGCGCTGACTGCCGTTCGCGCTTCGTCAAGATATCCAAGCTCCACAAGCACGCGAGCGTGTAGAAGCTTCAGCTTTGGGCTGGTGGCTAGAAGAGCTGGGTAGCGATCGAAGACCTTGAGGACTTCTTCTTGGCGTTCCAGGTTATAAAGAGCGCCGGCGTAACGCTGCGCATCGGTGAGGTCGTCTGTTCTATCGAGGAGCAGCTTGCCATATTCGGCGATTTTCTCCCAGTCCTCCGCTTGGTCGAGCTCGACCACCAGTGTTCTGAGATCGGAAAGCAGCCCTGAAGCCTTAAAGGTGCTCATCAGATGGTTGATAGGATCGTCGTTAGCAGGCGCTTCAAGCAACCTCCGCAGTTGGGCGGTTTCCTGCTCAGTCAAACCGCGGCTAGTTGCCTCGGCAAACCGTTCCTCGGCGGTTGCGCGCTCTCCGGCTCTTGCGAGTGCCTCAATCTCGAAGAAGTAGACAGCCCTCCACTCGAGATGTCGAAGAAGCTGGGATCGATGCCGATTGAGATATGCGGCCGCTTCCGCGGCAGTGGATTTGGCATGTGCTAGCACATAACGAGCGAACGCGGCCTCCCCAGAGCTGCCCCCGGACAGCGCCGTCTGTCGGTCAACTTCCTGCTCAACTTGGTCGAGATCGACCGCGATACCAAAGCGGAGGGCGAAGTTCAGGCGCCGAAGGAGAACAGAAGGATCTTGAAGGCTTTTGCGCAGATCGTCGCGTGCTTCATTTCTGGTTTCGGGATCCATCAATCGAAGCCAGAGCGCCTTGTCGTCGGCGTTCGCAGCGACAGCGGACAGGCCCAGCTCCCGCATCCCATCTCTCAATTGTTCATAATACTGGACGGCACGTCGCCGCAAATCGAATGACGCTGGATCGCCACGAAGTGGGTAGGTGGAGAGGTCGAACGGCATGAACTGAAGGAGAAAAAGCCTGAGTTCCTCCGGAACGGCCAGCATCAGGGTGGCATCGGCGCGGACGGACAGCAATGCGGGGGTTCGCTTCAGATCCGGCTCCGACAGCTTCTGGCTCTCCTCGTAAGCCGTCTCCCAGTCCTCGCCTTCCAGTGCCGACTTGATATAGTAAAACCTGGCGTCGCTATCGAGCTTCGAGACCTCGAGGCCAGACGCATGAAGCCACTTCTCCGCACCTGGCCATCCCTTGTCACGAAGAACCAGGATGAAGGCTGAGCCAATGGCCTTTTCCGTATTCATCGATGTCAGACTGGCAAGTGCGTCATCCAGTTTGCCTTGGGCCGCGGTCACCAGGCCGCGCGCGATACCGACAAGTTCCGAATCGGGCACGTCAATCGACAAGAGGAGGCCGTCTGCCTCCTCGGGGTTGGTGAGCGCGAGAAGTCTTGCGCACCAGGCCAAAGCTGTTGATTTGACGGGAGCACTACATGCCGAAAGATTTCCGGTGCGCAAGTCAGCCGCAAGTTTGCGCGCCCCGGCTATCGGGTCCGCGCCGCCGAACATTCGCGTTTTCCTGAGTATCTGCAGCCGGCGCTCGACTTCACTGTCGACCAGTGCCGGGTTAAGGCGCTGCCAGGACAGGTTCTCAATGGATCGCTCGACATTACCCAGCTTTTCGATCTTCTCCCTATCACTCGAAATCAGCTCCTGGAGCGTCCTCGTGTTGGTCTCGACCGCTTCAACTAGCCGCGATCTGCCGCGCGCGGGCGCAGGCGGTCTTCGCAAGAAGTCGCGGACGTGGATGTACACCTCGCTGCCGCGACTTGCCGGGCTACAAATCGTCCGATGGCTTTCGTCAACGAAAATGGGAAGTTCGGGTAAACCGGCATCCGAGCTATTCGGCTGAACAATTGTACCTATCAAATCAGGAAGCCTGATCCCCATGATCGTCTCAGGACGACCTTCGGCGAGCTGCAGGTTTTCAACGCCGTTGTTGGCACTGAAGGTGCGATACCACAGGTTCAGGTCCCGGAGCTGAGGATTGTTCGTGATGAGATCTCGAGTGGATGCCGATGCACGGACGATCGACCCTATTTTTGCGAGAACGCTCGCCAGAAGCGCGCCTCGGTGGGGAGTACCGAGAAAGGCGACCTTCTTGACACGGGAAAGAAAGCTATGCGCCCGACGGTCGGTTTCGGCGTCCCGTTCGGCCGTTCGGAGGGTCTGCTCAACGACCAGCCCGCCGAGGCTATGAGTCACGAACGCAATATTTCCCTGAGCCAGCCGCGGTTCTGCCAACAACAATGCCAGAATGTTTCCCGCGCGGTCGGCGAGAGGCATACTATGGCCACCCCAGTTGGTCTTTGCTGCGGGGTAGCCCACAAGCCATAGACCGACCGCTGGAATGTCGCCCTCAAGCCATTTGGGCCACATTGGTTCCATGGGATCCGAATTTTGCCAAGTTGTGTTCGGATGCCCGGAAAGGCCATGGACAAGCACGACGTGGAGGTTCACGCGTTCGTAATTGTCAGAGATGGGGCGCAGTTCAGCCAGGGCAATCCCTCAACGTGTTTTTAGAGATTCAGCACGCTGGGCGCGAGTTTACAAGTATGGGGAAAGGGGAATCCCCAAGCCTGAATCGAACGGCTACGTCGCACTAGGGATTATATCCATCGAAGTTGAGTAACAACAGCTTGCTCGTATGTCCCAACTTCAACGAACAGTGCAAACTGATAGCCAAGCTGCTCCTTGTAACCTTGCAGCTTAGCGAGATCGATCTCTCGGTCAACGCGACTGGTGGACTTCTTAAATTCGATCACCAAGTAGTTCTCTCGACTACCCCGACGGTGGACGATAACGTCGGGAAACACTGTCTTGGCATCATCGTCCTCGCTGTCAGGATAGAGTCCGAGATGCCCAAGCTTCTTGGGTTCTACCCCGTCACGATTATATTCACAGTCTATCGTCCAATCGGGCAGATGCGCTTGGAGATAGAGAGCGAAGCGGAACGTAATGGAGCGCTCATTGGCGTCGATGCGGAGTAGATGTTCGTCTATCTCTATTAGCTCTGCCAGAGCTCGGGCGACGGCTTCGCCGGGCGGATTTCTTCCAAGTTCTTCAAGCTGATCCGGAAATAACATCGGTCCTCAAACCCCGTTTAGGTGAAGAAGCCACCAATTTACACGCGAAGCAAGCGGTGACCGGCGGCTGTTTTTCCTAACTCGTCCAAATTCAGCATCGGGCTGAGTCCTCCATTCATAGAGGTTAAACTACCCCCCACGCCCGAAACCTCCCCCTCCCCGTCATCTCGCGCAACCCGAGTTCCAAAACGATCCGCCGCGCCGCCTGCGGCGTCACCTCGAGGGTTTTTGCGACCATCCCGACCGACACGAGCGGCTTCGCCATCACCAGCTCGACCAGCTCCGGCAGCTTTGAAGACGTCCGGCGCCCGTCCAGCTTCCGCTCCATCATCGTTTTCGCGAGCGTCAGCCGGTCATGCTCTTTCATGCCGATCTCGGCCGCCGCCAAAAGACCTCGCGCGATGGCGAGCATTCGAGTTTCCCGGTCGCGATGGCGGCGCCGATCGACGGGAATGGTTTTGAGGCCGAGATTGATGGCGGCGAGATGCGCGCCTGACGTGACGCCGGCCTGGCGCAGGATCGCGGCGCAAAACAGCCGGCCGAGCCAGGGCGCGTGCTGGAGGACGGAAAGCTCGTTCCAGGCATCGAGGGCAACGATCGCCCGAAACACCACCGGCAGATGTTCGACCTGGCGCAGGACGCCGCGCCATTCGTCGAGCCGCGCGTCCTCGTCCCAATCGAGGTCATAAACGAGCGGGTCTTTTTCGGCCGCGGCGCTAGCGCCGGCACGGCCGGGCCGTCTGGCGCTCTCGATTGCCGCGTCCGACCGTGCCAGCACCGCATCGATGGCGGCATAGTCGACGCTGGGGAGATCTTTCACGTCGTCACCATCATCCCCCTCCCCTTCCCGCTCGACCATTTTCGCAGGTTCGACGCTGCTGTGGTCCGCCGTGTTTTCAGAACCGCCTGATGGTCCAGGCCATGCCTGGGTCTGTCGCAAGGTTCGGATACCCTCTGCGGACAAGGCCCAGTCCGGTGACTGGGCGGCGATGCGCCGGCGAGTTCGTAGAACGTCGCGGGCGACGGTGAGTTCGTGGGTCGGCGTGCGGATGTCACGGGTAGCGTCGTGGAGCACGAGGTCTTCGAGATGGACGAGCTCGCCGTCGATCCATAGCGAGGCACAGGCATCGGCGAAGTTTTGTCGTTCGATCCAACCCTGCCCGACCGGCGAACGGGCCATGCGCTCGTCCAGACGGGTCATGGCGACAGCCGCGTCAAAAGCGGGCCTTATCAAGTTTGAAATGCTGATTTTCGCGAAATCGTAAGCCATTGAAATCATGGTAAATGATTTGCTAAACGAACGCTATCGGATAATTACAGTTCCTCACATGGGATGATTGCCAGGTGGTGCGCTAACCATCGATAATGATCGGTTATCGATGGGATAAGTTGACCACCGAATCCCTCAAGGCCGCTTAGCGAAGCCGCTACAAAGCATTGATTCTCGAGTTCCAGAATCGCCATTCAGGCACCTGAGGTCAACCCTTTGGGCATTCTCCACGACCCCTCGACCTAACATCACCCGCGCCGCACCATCGACTTCGCGATCGCGACGATATCGTCTCGCGACGCCGTGGGATCCTCCTTCGACCAGGCAATGCCAAGCCCGATCTTGAAGTCGATCCCCCTCACCTTCTTGAGCACGAAGCTGCGGTTCGGGAGGTCGGTCGTCCACTCCGGTGCAAAGCCGATGCCGAGGCCGGCAGAGACGAGAGAGACCAGCGAATAGGTGTCATCACAGCTATAGGCGATGTTCTTCGTCAGGTCGTATTCCTCGAACTTCTCATTGAAGTAGCGTTCGGTGAAAGAGAGGTTCTGACGGTTGAAGGCAATGATCTTCTGATCGCGTAGGTCTTCGATGGAGATCTCGTTGAGCGAAGCCAGCGGATTGTTCTCCGCAACCGCCAGCAGATAGCGTTCATGGGCAACGGAGAAGAAGCGCAGCGATCCGATGTTTTCGACCGGCCTGATGAAGCCGAGGTTGAGCTGCCCGGTCTCCAGTCCGCGGATGATGTCTCCGGTGTTGCCTGAGGCGATATGGATGCGGACATCGGGAAACTTGCGAGCGATCTTGCCGAGGAACAGGGGCAGCATCCCCATGGTGGCTGGATAGACGGTACCGATCTTGATCTGGCGGATGCGACTGCCACCCGCGGCCCGCGTCAGCTCGGTCGTCAGCTCCATCTCGCTGAGGATGCGGACAGCACGATCGTAGAAGGTCTCCCCTGCCCTCGTCAGCTCAACCCGTCGTGTCGACCGGATGAACAACGGACAGCCAAGCTCCCTCTCCAGCGCCATGACATGATTGCTGAGCGCCGGCTGGGCGATGTTCATCTTGATCGCAGCCCGACCAAAGTGAAGCTCTTCGGCGACGGCGCGGAAAAGAGAGAGTTGGCGCAGTTCCATTTGAAAACCACATATTGTTCTTAATCTACAGCACGAATTGTACATGGACCCGTGCTGCCTGTCATGAACAAATTGTGGTATGGCTGACTTTGCAACGAATCTTCGTAAACGAGCTGAACAACTCGGTTTCTCCAACGCTGAAGTCGCCAGGCGTGCTGGCCTCAGCGAAAGGCGATACGGGAATTATGTGAGCGGTTCGCGAGAACCCGACCTGAGCACGCTAGTGCGTATTGCGGAAACGCTGGGTACTTCAATTGATAGTCTGCTTGGTCTAGACGACGTTAGCCTCAACAAGACATCAGAAGAGGTTTTCCAAGAGCGCATACAAGCGGCACTTCGAGCGCTCAGGGAAGATCAGCTCGCGTCGCTGGTGGTGATGATTGAAGCTCTGGCCACAGACCGGACACGTCGATCATCCTAGGTTTTCCTCTTCCGCAGCGATTGTCGATCGCTGGACGCCTCTGTCTCGTCGAATTCGGTTTACTTCCCATGAAAGATGTTTCCGCCATTCATTGGCGCTCCCAGCGCGGTTGGCGTTTGGCTCCAAGCCACCCGCGTGGAGATGGTTCTTAGTGATCAATTTTTCCGCCATGAAGCGCCGCCAGACGGCAACGCCGGCTCAATCCGAGGAACGGTCCATTCTCACGTAGAAATCGCGCTGAGTGACCCGCTATCGTCAGCATAATAGGCTCTTGCAAAACAACTGTTTCTACCACACTCTATTTCTGTACACTTAGTCTGACGCCAAGACAGGAACCTTCACCACGGTGCAAGAACCAACAGACAGTAAGACCCCTACCCGTGTCGTAGGATACGCCCGCCTCTCGTCCGCCGGTGATCAAGCTAACGATCGACAGGTCGATGATCTCCGGGCGGCCGGTTGTGATCGCATCTATCAGGAGCACGGATCCGGATTGTCACAAACGAGGCCGGTCTTGGTCCGCCTACTTGCAGAGCTGAACGCTGGAGATGCTTTGTTAGTCACCCGCCTGGATCGAGTGGCGCGCTCGGCCAGCGACCTCTTGGTGCTTCTTGAGAAACTTAACGATCGAGAGATCGGCTTCCGATCTCTCGATGATCCCATCGACACAACCGGGCCACTGGGCGCCTTCTCCATCCAGGTTCTTGGAGCAATCGTAGATCTTGAAAAAGCGCAAAGCGCCGAGCGCGCAAGAGAAAGTATCAAGGCAGCAAAAGCTCAAGGACGATTTCCTGGCAATCCCGGTCTTCGGGAAAGGCGACCGGAAGCGATTGAAGCTGCGTCAAAGGCACGCGAGAAGCTTTACATCGATGGTCTCAACGCCTCGTCGGAAACCTGGCTTCCAGTCGTCAGGCAACTGCGCCCAAAGCACAGCTGGGATAACGTCGTCGACGTTCTCAATCGACGCGGCCAAGATTGGACAGTAGAGCGTCTTCGTCGAGCAGTTCGTCGTCTAGTGCGCGAACAGCTTGCAGAGAAGGAACTCCTTGAGCGCTCACCTCGCCGCGCTCCCGAAGATCATCTTATGAAGAAGGTGGCGGCAATCACAATCGCTGATCCGAGCTTGTCGCTCCGCGGTATTGCGAGTGAGCTTGAGAAAATGGGAGAGCGACCTGCACGTGGCGGCAAGAAATTCCAGCCTTCATCCGTCCGAGATCTGCTGGATAAAGCCCACCGATTTGGTCTTATCCGCCGTTAGGATCCAGGACCCCAGTGCCTGGGTCTACCCCATTCCGTCGGACAGCAAGATTAAACGAGGGTCGTCACTCTTGATCCTCGCTCCTGTTTTCGAGCGTTTCATGTCTCCCGAGCGAACCGAAGAATTGACGCCCCTTGTAGACGCAGTCGACCTGATCAATCGTCACGCTCCCTCGGCTAGCATCTCTTGTAATTCGTCACATCGCGTCGCCTACGCAGAGCCGATGGCTTTTCCCAGGATGGTCGTGACCGGTGGTTGGCGACCCAACCCAAGTAATGTCTCGCAATGCTGACAGGCAACTTTTCTGCGCGCTGCCTCTGACAAGCGACCATGCTGATCGCAAGTCGAAAAGCGCGTAGCTCGTTGCGGCAGGCTCAAGCTCGCACAAGGCCACCGGATGAAGCGAAAGACTCCCGGCAGGCACGAGCCGTCCTTCGAATGATCCATCGCCGGGACTTCTACGCGTGCCGACACCGATCGGCAAACGCAGCGAACGCCAGCGAATGAGCACCATTGGCGAGCATTACCGTCCAAGGCGCGGCTCCTGATTAACACTGATCAGCACCGAGGCATCAGGGCCCGGCACTCGTGGCAAACACCAAGCTCTCAAACCATACGGTTCCATATTGGCTGCACCTTCAGGACTGAACACTGCAGATTTCCTGACGAAGATACGTCTGGTCTGGCTGCGAGGTTAAGGCGCCGATCACCTTCGGCGCTGTCGCACCTACAACGAAACACGGGGGTTTCTCGCGTCGCCTCATTGGTTGCATCGTCTGTGGAGGTAGTTTCGGTTGGCGTAGTCCATTAGCAGTCTACTAGCGCGATCAGCAGATACCATCGCCGCCACTTCTTCTGCCTGAAGCATCGTCCCGCCATGCATCGTTCTCGACAACGCAGGTTGCACCGAAATATCAAGTGTCATCCATCTTTCCTCTCATTCGAGAGGGGGCAGATCGTGATGGCGCCAGGGGGTTAGTTTCTCATGTCGCCCGACAGTCTGCGGGTTTCAGTAAGTCGCGGATAGGAATTTCAGTAAGTCGCGGACACCGATTCCACTAAGTAGGGGACAGTGATTTCACAAAGTCGCGGACAGTTCTCGCGGCGGATTTAGATCGGTTTTCGTGAGCGCCGATCTGACACTTTGCCCTCGTTTGAGCGAAGACATGATGCCCTGACGGAAGCAAGCGAGACATATTGACGTGAAGGATATCCGATAGACCCCGCGACTGACGTTCAAGCAGGAGTCGTCGATACGTGCCGTTTCTGAGCGGCTGAAGACAAGCAAGGCTCGAAGCCGGGTGTGCCCCTCGACCCGAACGGCAGACACCTGGGATGGCCGGGTCCTCAGGGCAGCAGCTAGTTCTCCAATGGTCACCTGCGGAGGAAAAAAGAGTAGGCGTTGTCACGCGACATGAAAAAAACGAGCTTGTGGCGACAGACAGAACCGCACCCGTCGCTAAGGCGAGCGCCTTGAGATTACAAATCATAACACATTCTACACCAGCACCGCGCGGAGCGAAGCAGTGCCAGACGGCCGATGTGATGCCCCCACACCGGTCCAGTCGTTTAAAGGTGTCGCGTGCACTTCTTGCAAAGACCCAAGGGCTAGCCACGGAACGACAAGCAATCATGCGAAGGGACCGTCAGGACGAGGCATTGGTCCGGCCGGGGCATCGCTCAATGCAGCGACATTCCCCCGGCAGCATGGAGTTTGAAACTGGCCAAAATCGGCGTGGGCCGCGGCCCACAGAACTAACCGACTGTTATTGCTACGAATTCCCGAAACATGAAATATTGCTCAAAATCTAACCCGTCTCCGTGGGCCGCGGCCCACGATCTCAACCCATTGAAATCACGTCATTATCAGAAACCGATCGCAGACCCGGCCGCGCCACGGCCAATGCTTTAGTCGCCCCAGTTGTCGTTATGTCTACGGAAGAAGGCGCCAAACCGAACGGGAACCTCCACTCACCTCGTAGTATCCGTAAAACCACCAACCGTGTGAAGATCCGCGGAAGCCGAACCTGCGCATCGAAGTTAGCCCGTCTGCGTTCTAGTCAAATGCGCGCTCCAATAAGCGACCGGCAAGGGGGAGGGGACGCAGAGCTGGCTTTAGAGCAAACCGCGACCAGCGTCGTTGAATATGAAATCGATGACGTCGCTAAGTCCAGCGCACAGTTGGACACCTTCCTCCGCCAGCCATCTCCGAGACCATTCGTCGCTGCGACACGTCGCGCGCGACCTGCGCGCATATGCATCGCGTGGAAGGCCGTATCTTGTAAGAAGAGCGTTTCGCGACGGGGGACGGGATAACTGACGTTTGACTGAGGTCACTCGATCTCTCAGCGATCAATTCATACCGAGACGATCGGATGAACTTTGACGTCGTCATCAAAAACCCGGGAATGACGTTTTTATTGGTCCATCGGCGGAAGCTCACGGGAGATAATCATGGAAGCGGGGCGGACGAAAAGCACAATCATCTGGGCAGCGGCAGGACTTATTGGACTAGGGCACGCCTCGGCCTCGGCGAACTGCGTGTCGATTATCCAAAACGAGAGCTGGCCAGCTATTGCACGCGCGATCTCCGATGTCCGACTCTGCGAACAACTGCCGGTCGGACCTAACAAGACAAGGAGTTTCGAGGTGGCGTCCGCTGAAGTCTGTTCACAGTCGGGCGGGCTGACAACCGTGCGGGCGCAGGCCTATCTCACATGTGAGGCTGACGGCAGTTCGTTGTTCCAAGTCGATGCCGTGGAGGGAAGAGTAAACGTTGACGTTACGTTGGAGCCGTCAACTTGCAAGATCACCGACGCTCACCTCAATATCGATGATGGTCTTGGAGGCCTCCTGTCTGGTTTAACCGATACCGAAGACCTCGCGCGTAGCTGGGCACAATCACAGGCCACGCGGTTATGCCGGTTGCAGTAAAAGGAGGAATAGGGGAGGGGACTCCTGACCTTCCAGCCCGTTCAAACGCGATCTCAGCAAAACAGACGGTCTCTGAACTCCGTGTCGGCAACGTGAGGAGCTTGTTCGTCTTCAAGACAGGGAGGAAAAAACACGGGGTCGGCCCTCGGTGTCGAACGAAATTTTGGAATTGGCAGAGGGGGGAGTAGTAGATTGAACCGGAAGCGACACATACTGTCGGCCCTCGTATCGTGGCCCCGCCACGCTGCGGCCCGATAACATTCCCCAAGAGGGGAACGAGCATTCGCGTTCCATGCGCGTAAGCATCTCACTCCGGTCGACTCTCCCAGAACTTGCTAAGCCGCCTCCTACATATCCAGACCGCCCAAATAGCGATGAACGTCATGCCCGAGGTAAACTCGATGTATCGATCCCAAACGAGTTGCGGAAGAAGGAAACACCGCGCGGCACTTTTCCATAGAAGCGCAGCTGCTACTTGGGCCGCTTGAAGCAAGGCAAAATAGCTCCCAGAGTCTTGGAAACATTGAGGCGAAGCCCGGTCTTACGGTTCCCCATCCTGCACCGTCGTATCATCTCGGTGGAATGTCGCCGTCATGTCACGTCACAACACACGAATCCTTTCCGCACTGCGGTCGGAGACCGCGACGGAAGCAGCGCGTCGACGCGCGCGCTCTTCTCACTGGTATCGGGGCCACAAGTCGAGCGAAGGTACTTGCGAAACGTCGGGCTCACCACGGGGGGCAGTTTCTCGCTTCGTCTGAAAGACATCGATCGCTAGGATCACCGCTGATGCCCCAGCCCAGAAATATGGTCCCTCCCGTCTCGAAGAATGACGGATATCGCGAATGTCTGCTCGAGATTGAATGCGATTGAGCGCAAGACGCAGTTCTCCCTGAACGAGGTCGTAAAGCAAAGCGTAACCGATGCGCGACAGGCGCGTTCCGGTCGACCGTCACCTCCCAGCGTGGACAAGGACCAAACGCGACACCCCAAACGATCGCTTGCAGATCGTTAGGTCGTTTTGCGGCAACGTCAGGCAAAGCTTCCCCGGAGCCCGTGCCGTCGAAAACATTGATCAGACCATTGCAACGCTCGTGCCAGCACCATTCGCCGGCTTAGTCAAGCAAATGGCCGCGAGGACGGCGATGGCATCCAGAACGCCCAGGACTGCGGGCCGGCGCTTACCATCCTCTTCTCCGAAATCCAGAATTATCTGAATGTTTCATACGCTTGGTGAATGATAAATCAGATGGATGGAACTCTGAATTTGAAGAACCCTGCATGGCAGGAGGGCGCAGGTTTTGGCGATCATGTGACATGACGACCCCGCCCGGACGACCTCGGGCCAGACCGATGAAACTCCCACGCTTGTATCCCCGATCGGACAGCGACCCCCAAAAAAGTCTGACGCGAGCCACCAGGCTCTTCCAAGGACGTATCTCGAACATTCTGCGGCAGGCGGAGCGCTCACACGTGCAGCGCAGTACCGTATTTTGCATCCAACTCGAACGTGAACCAGATAAATCCCAGGGCCCACAGGAATATCCCCCGCGACCATGTGTCTTGCTGCTCGTAAGGCCTCTTCGCTCGAACTCAAACCCTCCGCTCGGGATCGGCATTTGCCCTCAATAGAGCCATGAGCATTGGACCAAGAGAAAATGCACCTCTTTGTGCCCGGCCGGTCAGATCTCTCAGGTATCCACCCGGCGAATTGATCATGTTGGCTCGCTCGAGCATGCAGGCGACTGACACCGCTGCGTTCTCTTGCCCCATGACATCACAAGCTTGTTGATATGCCGAGGGCGTGATCCCCAACATCGATCGGACGACCACGCCGGCTGACATGAAGTCACGCCACGATGCGATGCTCCCGCCGGGCCCGTAGCCGACAATCTGCGGGCATGCTCTCAACACAGTACCCAGCGCGAAAACCTTGAGAGGTTCTCGTGATTGTTTCTTCGCCCGAGTATTTTCCACTGATTTCGCTTCCAGCTCCTTTTCAGAGCTTTGTTCAAATTCATTAGGAGATTCGGGATTCGAATTATGTATGTGCCGCTCAATATGAGCATCATTGGTGCCCGAAAAAACCGATTTATCGTGCTTTTCCAATCGATTGAGGATCTCTGTCCGCAAAACGAGCATTCCATCCAAAGCGCGGGTGACATCATCTAGTGATGCTACGCGCGGCAGGCGTCCAATGATGGCCGCATAGGCTGTTTCCATGGCATGCCAATCACTGCCTTCGACATCTTCTTCGACGGCAGCCGAGATCAACTTCCGCACATCACGTCTGCAGATGGTAAGATCTTCCTTAGACTTACGCAAGGCGGCGCGCGCGGTGATCACTTCCTGGGCCATCCCGGCGAGCTCTTCTGCTCGTGCGAGGAGCGGAGACAGGTCGAAACCGAACGCGCGTTCAACGTCGCCGGCACCGTCCTTGCGGGCGTAACGTTTGCCGTTGGCACTGTCCTTGCGCACGATCAAACCCGCCTCGACCAGGAGGGCGAGGTGACGTCGCAACGTAGAACAAGGCATGCCGTTGGCTCTGAGGGAGAGCTGGAGGTTGGAAGGATAGACAACCAACTGGCCATCCTGGCGCAGTTCATTTTCAGGATAAAAACTCAGCAGAGCATCGAGCACTGCAAGGCTGTTCGATTGAAGACCCAGCTGCTCCATGGCAGCAGAGGCGTCCCGTTTAACCTTCCACTTGTCACAGGTCTTCCCCGCCTTCAGCTCGGCAACCGATTGTTGCCGCCTGATCAAGGCAAGCGTCATCGGCCGCCGCCCAAACGGCGTCGCCACACTTTCCGTATGCATCGTCCTTTACCTTTCTTCAGGCAAAAGCAATTCGCTCATCAAAACGATGCCAAAGACTCTTGACGATGAATCCCGGAAATGCGATTCTACTGGTGCTTAGACAGATAGGGGCTTCCAGGACGGCGACGTTTTGGGGGCTCTTTTCTTTTGCGGGTTACGCTTCCTTTTTTGGCTGCTGTTTTGTGCGGTATTCTGCGTAGATCGAGGGCAACTGCTCCAATACGAAGGCGGCGAAGTCTGGCATTGCCTTCCTGTCGATCGTCAGCTCAACCTTGGTCTTGTTCTGTTTGACTTGGGCAAGACGTTGCCCGTCAGGCCCTGAAAGAACATCTGGAGCACCGCGTGTGATTCGACGCGGCTTCAGATGGGCAATCATGCTTTTGAAACGATCCTGCGACGGCAGGCTCTTGAGGGTCTGCGCATAGCGCGTGGCATCTTCCGGTGAAGACGCTTTCTCAAGGAGCTCGGTCAATTCGATCCAGCTGCGACGCCCAACGCCGGGTGCGCGGCCAATCGCATCGATCAGATCCGCAGGGAGCGCATCGACGATGTTGAACATCCGCGTCAGATCGCTCTTATCGACAGACATCGCCGCCGTGATCACGTCGCGGGCAAACCGTTCCTTAAGACGCGCTGCAAAGCGGGCTTTCTCGATGAACGTCAGGTCCTCACGCTCGTTGTTTTCCTGGCCCTGAGCAATGACCAGCTGTTCGTCGCTCAGTTCTCGAACGATTGCCTTGACCTGAAAGCCGAGCTCAATGAGCGCCCGCAGGCGTCGATGGCCGAAGGCGACCTGATAACGGCCCGATTGTTCAGGATGAGGGCGAACGAGGATCGGAACCTGTTGGCCTTGCTCTCGTATGGATGCGACGAGACCATCGAGGTCTCCTTCCATTCGATCCTGCACGAAGGAAGGTTCAATGGTGGCGGCATCGAGCTCGATGACAACCTGGCCTTCAGCCAGCTTCCGCTCGATTTCGTTGGCACGGCGACTGCGATCGTTGAGGTCGCCGAGCGACTTGCTGATCGCGGCCAGTGGCTTTGATCTCGGCGCGTCGAGGTGTGGTCGCGACGGCGGCGGCGGAGCAGCTTGCTGCCCGTCCTTGGCTTCGCTGTGAAGCATCGGGAGGAGGTTTTTCCGGCTCATGATCTACCCCATGTCGCTTTGATCAAGGATTCGATCTCGGCGTTGACGTTGTTCATTGATTCCAGTGCCCGGTCGTAGGTGGATCGGGTGAACTGGGCGCGTTCCACCTCGAATAGTGTCTGGTTGGTGATGCCTGCGTCGGATACGGCCGTGCTCTTCAGCATCGGATTGACCAACACGTTTTCGCCGAACATCGAGCGAAGGAAGGCAACCATCTGGTTCTGCGGACCGTCCGTCGGCTCAAACCTGGTAATGAGGTAACGCATCCAGTTGTTGCGGTCCTCGGCGCCAGCTTCGGCGATTTCATCCAAGAGGGCGCTTGTCATGGCGAGGAATTGGTTCATGGACATGACGTCAAGCATCTGCGGATGGATGGTGATCAGTACCGACGTTGCGGCCGTCAGTGCCGACAGCGTAAGGAAGCCCAACTGTGGAGGGCAGTCGATCACAACGACGTCGTAGGCGTCCTCGACATCCTTGATTGCAGCCTGTAGCCGGGCAAAAAACAGGATATCGTCGGGTTTGCGTTGCAGCAAAGCCTTCGGAGTGTCGTGTTCGAACTCCATGAGTTCCAGATTGCCTGGGATGACATGAAGATCAGGAATATAGGTTCCGCGAATGATTTCCTGGATAGGACGGCGTTCCTCGTCGTAGCGGATTGCGCCATAGACAGTTTCGTTTTCGCCCACGTCGAGCTCAGGCTGATTACCGAACAGGGCTGACAAACTGGCCTGCGGGTCGAGATCGATCGCAAGGACGCGATAGCCGCGCAGTGCCAGATACTGAGCCAGGTGAGCTGCGGTCGTCGTCTTTCCCGAGCCGCCCTTGAAATTCATCACCGAGATGACCTGCAGCTCCTCACCTTCGCGACGATGCGGCAGGTAACGGCCGTTCGAACGGGCCGGCTTGTCGAGATGGGCGCGCATGGCGGCGATATCTTGCACCGAATACATGCGCCTGCCACCGGCGAGCGCCGGACTGAAGTCGCGCTCCGAGCCGTCGGACGCTTTCTTTTCCAATTCGACCGCACTTGTGCGAAGATAACCTTCGGCCACTCCGAGCAACTTTGCGGCTTCCGAGGGAGAAAACGACCGAATGGTCTTGCGCGCATGCGGCGTGAAGATATTCGATTGGTGCTCTTGAAGCTTGGCCGAAAGAGACGCCGAATGACTCGCGATCTTCGATCGGAGTGGTGAAGAGCGGCTGTCGCCATTGTTTGTGGTCTTGGTCATCATTTCGTCCATCAGGGCACGTATGCGGAAAACGCCCGAAAAACGTGAAAAATACGCATCTGAGGAGTGCATCGATTCTCTGACCCTTGCAAGCCTTTTAAAGTTAACGAAATCTTGCTCCACCCATGGATTGCACAGCTTTCCATAGCGCGTACAAACATTTCCTCGAAAATTCAGTCCTTTATCGCGATCTCGGCGCCGTCCGTGCCCTCATTGCAAAGTCACCATCGAGAGACCGAAACAACTCCATTCTGCAAGCCGGCTATGCAGTGACAGGCCCGTCGAACACCTGTTTCGTGCGAATCGTCTGCTCGGCGCGCCTCGCATCCAAGCCCGACAGCTTGATTTTGTGTCTGATGGCAATGTCCCGACGTGCTTAATTCCGCGCAAGTCGCTGTGGGATCGACGACTCGCCCGCCCAACTGATGCTCATCAATTTCCTCACGATGCGGTCTTCCGCCTTGCGGATCGGGGATCTTCTGTCTGCTTCAGATGGAACAGGCCACGCTATATTCTCCGGCCGGATGGCAGAGACCACATGCCATTTACATGACACCCAAGGCTCGCCGCTGCCTACCCACAGATCTGCGAGTAGACGCTCGCAGCGTTGGCGAGCTACCAACCAGTCACCGCCAATTCAGAGCAACCTCATTGCGGGTGGATGGTGGACAGCCCGCAACCAGAAACCTGCGACGGGATACCTCTATGACCGACAGCAGCCGTCATTCAACGTTACGCCTGATCAGCAAGCTCGAACATGCCCTCGGCCCGGACCTCTGTCGTGTGATCGACGAGCCCGATGTCATCGAAGTCATGCTGAACCCCGACGGCAGGCTCTTCATCGAGCGTCTGGGTGGGTCGATCAATACGCTCGGCAACATGGCGGCTTCGGCGGCTGAAACGGTAATTGGCTGTGTAGCGCACGTCCTTGGCGTGGAAGTCGACACGAGCAGGCCGATTATTTCCGGAGAACTGCCGATTGGGGGCCATCGTTTCGAAGGATTGCTGCCTCCCGTCGTTACGGCACCGATTTTCTCGATCCGAAGACGAGCATCGCGGCTGGTTCCCCTCGACGAGTATGTTCGATCGCGCAACATCACCGTGTGGCAAGCGGAGGTTATCCGTGCTGCGGTCGCGAAGCGAGCGAACATCGTCATTGCAGGCGGTACCGGATCGGGAAAGACGACGCTGGCGAACGCCATTCTTGCGGAGATGGTCGCCTGCTCACCCGAAGATCGCCTGATCATTCTCGAAGACACCGCCGAGATCCGCTGCGAGGCCGACAACGCCGTCAGCCTGCATACAAGTGAGCTGGTCGACATGTCGCGGCTCCTCAAGACCACGATGCGGCTTCGTCCCGACCGCATCATCGTTGGCGAAGTGCGCGATGGTGCAGCGCTGACCCTCCTGAAAGCCTGGAACACCGGACATCCAGGCGGCATCGCGACGGTCCACGCAAACTCGGCCCGCATGGCGCTGCAACGCCTTGAGCAACTGACCGCGGAAGCAAGCCTGCAACCGATGCAAGCGGTCATCGGTGAGGCAGTTGATCTCATCATCGCCATCCAGAGAACGCCAAAGGGACGTCGCGTCAACGAAATTCTAAGCGTCGCCGGTTTCAGCGACGGCCATTATCACATCGAGGCTCTCGATAAGGAGACCCGTCATGCGGCTTAGATCAACGCTATGTATCCTCGCGGCAGCTCTGTTTGTCGCCCCACCCGTTTTCGCAAGCTCGGGCGGATCGCTTCCCTGGGAGGGGCCGCTGGAGAAGATCCAGCAGTCCATTACGGGACCGGTAGCCGGCTATATAGCGCTTGCCGCCGTGGCGATCGCCGGCGGCATGCTGATCTTCGGCGGCGAACTCAACGATTTCGCACGTCGGTTGGTTTATGTGGTGCTGGTCGCAGGGATCCTGCTTGGCGCGACGACGATCGTCGGCCTCTTCGGCTCGACCGGCGCTTCAATCGGCGGTTCGTTTGTCGTCAAGCAAACCGCTGTCACGAACTCCAATCTGGTCGGGCGAGGGGAGGGGCGTCATGGCTGACGCTGGCGCCGGGCTTCATCGTAATCGGATCCATCGCGCTTTGTCGCGACCGAACCTCTTGATGGGAGCGGATCGTGAGCTCGTGTTATTGACCGCGCTCGCGGCGATCATTCTGATCTTCGTCGTTTTGACCGTCTACTCGGCCCTTTTCGGCGTCGCGATCTGGATCGTGGTCGTCGGCGCGCTCCGCATGATGGCGAAATCCGATCCCATGATGCGCAAAGTCTATGTCCGCCATATGCGCTATCGGGCGCATTATCTTCCAACCTCCGCGCCCTGGCGCCGATACTGAGGGCCTGTCGATGGTCGCGTTACGCACATTTCGATCAACAGGTCCATCATTCGCTGACCTGGTTCCCTATGCGGGTCTTGTCGATAACGGCATCCTTCTGTTGAAGGATGGAAGCCTGATGGCCGGTTGGTATTTTGCCGGTCCGGATTCAGAAAGCGCAACTGATTTCGAGCGCAACGAGCTCTCCCGTCAGATCAACGCGATCCTCTCGCGCCTCGGGACAGGCTGGATGATTCAGGTCGAGGCCGTGCGGGTGCCGACGACGGAGTACCCGTCTGCAGAGCGCAGCTATTTCCCCGACACTGTCACGTCGCTGATCGATGACGAGCGTCGGCGGCATTTTGGACATGAGCGCGGACATTTCGAAAGCCGGCACGCGCTCATCCTGACGTATCGGCCGCCAGAACGACGCCGATCGGGCCTGACTCGCTACATTTATTCGGATACCGAAAGTCGCTCAGCAAAATATGCCGACACCGCTCTCGATGCGTTTCGGCGCTCAATACGTGAGATCGAGCAGTATCTCGGCAATGTTCTCTCGGTGCAGCGCATGCAGACGCGAGAGGTTTCCGAACGCGAAGGTAGTCGCGTCACGCGCTACGACGAGCTCTTCCAGTTCATTCGGTTTGCCATCACCGGCGAGAACCATCCTGTCCGCCTGCCAGAAGTTCCCATGTACTTGGACTGGTTGGCGACGGCAGAGCTCGAACACGGACTGACGCCGCGCGTCGAAGGGCGCTTTCTCGGTGTGATCGCCATCGATGGGCTTCCCGCCGAGAGTTGGCCTGGGATCCTGAACAGCCTCAACCTCATGCCGCTGACATATCGCTGGTCGTCGCGTTTCATCTTCCTCGATGCCGAGGAAGCCAAGCAGCGCCTGGAGCGGACCCGCAAGAAGTGGCAGCAGAAAGTGCGGCCGTTCTTCGACCAGCTGTTTCAGACGCAATCCCGATCGATCGACCAGGATGCCATGGCGATGGTCGCCGAAACCGAGGATGCGATCGCTGAAGCCTCATCGCAGTTGGTGGCTTACGGCTACTACACCCCCGTCATCATCCTTTTCGACGAAAGCCGGTCGGCGCTGCAAGAGAAGGCGGAGGCGGTTCGTCGCCTCATCCAGGCGGAAGGCTTCGGAGCTCGCATCGAGACGCTGAACGCGACCGATGCCTTTCTCGGCAGCCTGCCAGGCAACTGGTACTGCAACATCCGCGAACCGCTGATCAATACGCGCAATCTGGCAGATCTCGTTCCGCTGAACTCTGTCTGGTCAGGACAGCCGTCCGCCCCTTGCCCATTCTATCCACCCGATGCACCGCCGCTCATGCAGGTGGCATCCGGCTCGACGCCCTTTCGATTGAACCTGCACGTCGACGATGTTGGTCACACCTTGATCTTCGGTCCAACCGGGTCCGGCAAATCGACCCTTCTCGCGCTGATCGCTGCGCAATTTTGCCGATACGAGAAGGCGCAAGTCTTTGCCTTCGACAAAGGCAATTCGATGCTGCCGCTGACGCTCGGCGTTGGCGGTGACCACTATGAGATCGGTGGTGAAAGCGGGGCGGGGGCCACTCTTGCCTTCTGCCCATTGTCAGAGCTTTCGACTGACGCCGATCGGGCCTGGGCATCTGAGTGGATCGAGACCCTCGTTTCGCTTCAAGGGGTGGCGGTTGCGCCTGACCATCGAAACGCGATTTCGCGACAGATTGGATTGATGGCATCGGCGCCTGGCCGTTCGCTCTCTGACTTCGTTAGTGGCGTCCAGATGCGCGAGATCAAGGATGCCCTCCATCATTACACCGTCGATGGCCCTATGGGGCAGCTGCTCGATGCGGAAGAGGATGGCCTGACGCTCGGGCGCTTCCAGTGTTTCGAGATCGAGCAGCTGATGAATATGGGCGAGCGCAATCTCGTGCCCGTCCTGACCTATCTTTTTCGACGGATCGAGAGGCGGCTCGACGGCTCGCCGAGCCTCATCGTTCTGGACGAGGCATGGCTGATGCTCGGCCATCCTGTGTTCCGCGATAAGATCCGCGAATGGCTCAAGGTGCTGCGCAAGGCGAACTGCGCCGTTATCCTCGCGACGCAATCCATCTCCGATGCTGAGCGCTCGGGCATCATCGACGTGCTGAAGGAATCTTGCCCAACCAAGATTTGCCTTCCGAATGGTGCGGCCCGGGAAACCGGCACGCGCGAATTCTATGAGCGGATCGGCTTCAACGAGCGGCAAATTGAGATCGTCGCGAACGCCATCCCGAAATGCGAATACTACGTGACGTCGCCCGACGGCCGCAGGCTCTTCGACATGTCGCTGGGTCCGGTCATGCTTTCCTTCGTTGGCGCTTCCGGCAAGGCCGATCTAGCCCGCATCAGGGCGCTCTCACTGACCCACGGCCACGAATGGCCGGGTCAGTGGCTCATCGAAAGGGGGATCAACCACAATGAGTGAAATCCAGTTTTTAAAACTTGGTAAGTCTTTAATGACCGGGTTGGTCGCCGCCGGGCTGACCGCGACACCCACCCTCTCCTACGCAGGAGGCGCGGTCACCGGCGCGACCGAGATGACGCAGATGCTCAACAATGGTGAGCTCATCCATCTTGTCGGTCAGTCGACCGAGCAGATCAACAATCAGATCAAGCAGATTACCCAGCTTGCCGAGCAGATCCAGAACCAGCTCAACATCTACCAGAACATGCTGCAGAATACGGCCCAGCTTCCGAACCACATCTGGGGCCAGGTCGAAGGCGATCTGAACCAGCTCCGTGATGTCGTCAATCAGGGTCAAGGCATCGCTTTTTCCATGGGCAATGCCGACGATCTCTTGAAGCAACGTTTCAAGAGCTACTCGGACCTGAAAACAAACTTGCCAAACGCCGAAAGCTTTTCGTCCAGCTATCAGACGTGGTCGAACACGAACCGCGATACGATTTCCAGCACGCTCAAGGCGGCAAACCTCACCGCCGATCAATTCGACAGTGAAGAAGATACGATGGGCCAGCTGCGGTCGATGTCGCAGTCGGCGGACGGCCAGATGAAAGCGCTGCAGGTCGGCCACCAGATCGCCGCTCAGCAGGTCGCCCAGATGCAGAAGCTCCGCGGCATTGTCTCCCAGCAGACGACGATGATGGGGACCTGGCTGCAAAGCGAGCAAACGGACAAGGATCTCGCACAGGCGCGCCGCGAGAAATTCTTCAACGCCGACGTCCAATCCATACCCTCCGGTCAGAAAATGGAGCCCCGCTGGTGACCCGCCCCGCATTGATCGGCTCTGTATGCACGGTGATCGCGGGAATTGCTGCGATCACCACCGTCACATTGATGCGTGGAGAGAGCGCCGCCGGGCTGCCGGTGAGTGATGAACAACGAGCGACATACGAGAAGTGGTTCGACTTCTGGGAGACGAATCCGCGAAAAACGCGGTTGCGGAAGCACCATCCTGGCTGCCGCCATCGCCTTCATCGCTTTGGCGGTGCCGGCCGTCGCTCAACAAGGCCAAGTCCTGACGGAGTTGGAAAATCAGGTCTCAACGGCTGCCAGAGGGTGGGAAACCACCATCATGGACGCAGCGAAATCACTGTTCTGGATCCTTGCAGGCATCGAAGTTGGCATTGCAGCGGTGTGGCTCGCGATCCAGGCAGCGTCGCTGGACAGTTGGTTTGCCGAGCTCGTCCGGCGCATCATGTTTATCGGTTTCTTTGCGTTCGTGCTTACGCAGGGTCCGACGTTCGCGAAAGCGGTCGTCGACAGCCTTTTCCAAATCGGCGCCGGTGGCGGTGCAGCTTCGCCAGCAGACATTTTCGACGCCGGAATTCGCGTTGCGTCCCAGATGTCGCAACAGGCGAAGTTTGGTGTTTTTGAGGACAATGCCCTGGCGATCGCCGCGACCTTGGCCATGGGCATCGTTGTCATCTGTTTCTCGCTCGTCGCGGCGATCTTCGTCTCGGTGATGGTCGAGATGTATGTTGGCCTACTGGCGGGGATGATCATGCTCGGGCTAGGCGGCTCCTCCTTCACCAAAGACTTTGCGATCCGCTATCTGGTTTATGCCTTTGGAGTTGGGATGAAGCTGATGGCTTTGGTCATGATCGCCAAGATCGGATCCAACGTCCTACTCGGCCTCGCACAGGCACCCACAGCCGAGAGCGACCAGTTCATCACTACACTCGCGATTGCCGGCATCTCGGTCGTCGTCTTCATCATAGCGATGTATGTCCCGAACATCATCCAGGGCGTCGTACAGGGAGCTTCGGTCTCGGGCGGCATGGAGACAATCCGCCATGGCGGACAGACGGCCTCGTTCGCGGCGGGCGGTGCGTTTCTGGGCGCCGGCGCGGTTGGCGCCGGCTTTGCGGCCGCGCAGGCAGCGCGTGCCGGCGGGTCGTCGGTGTCGGGTTCGGTGCTTCGAGGTATGGGCGCAAGCTTCAGCTCCGGTGCCATGGCTGCCGGATCGGCTGCCAAAGAGAAGGCCATTGGATCTCCCGGCGCCTATGCCGGTTCCCTTCTTGGCCTTGCCAACGCGAAGCTCGATCAGGCTAGGGGCAATCCTTCTGCTCCGACCACACCTCCGGAAAGACCGGACAAACCATAATTCAAGGACAGGATCACACACATGGCAGGGCATCCGGCACCTGAGAACCCGTATCTTGCCGCAAGGCAGGAATGGTCAGAACGTTACGGCTCCTACGTAAAGGCTGCCTCCGCCTGGCGGGCCGTTGGCATCTTGAGCCTGGGATTGGCCGTTATCGGCGTCAGCTACGCGCTTTATCTCAGCACGCAGGTCAAGCTCGTTCCTTACATCGTCGAGGTCGACAAACTCGGCAACACGGTTTCCGGCGGCTTCCCGCAGCAGATCGAATACGCCGATACGCGGGTCGTTCGCGCGACGCTCGGCAATTTCGTGACCAGCTTCCGTTCGATCACGCCGGATGCCGTTGTCCAGAAGCAATATATCGACCGCACCTATGCCCTGCTGCGGACGAGCGATGCCTCGACGCAAAAGGTCAATGCATGGTTTCGCGGCAACTCGCCGTTCGAAAAGGCGGTCAACGCGACCGTTGCGATCGAGGTCAACAACATCGTCGCGCTTTCGAACCAGACCTATCAGATCGACTGGACCGAGTACGAGCGCGATCGGAAAGGCAAGGAGGTCGCAACCCGGCGCTTCCGAGGGATCGCGACCGTCTCGATCACCTCACCACAAGACGAAGCAACAATCAGGCTCAATCCGATCGGCGTCTATGTGACCGATTTCGACTGGACCGCGCAACTTTGAGGGCAGGATCTGAAATGAGGTTCAAACACAAACGCGTCGCGCTTCTCTGCATGCTGGCACTTGCCATATCGACCGAGGTCCCTTCCATGGCGATCGCGCAAAGCCTATCGAGCAATGAGGCAAAGGGGACGAACCTTTCTGGCAAATGGCGAGGGCAGGCTGGAATGGTAACACGTGGACCAGACGGCAAGGTGATCTTTCTCTTCGGTGAGACGCAGCCGTCTGTCGTCTGCTCACCCCTCCAGGTCTGCGATATTGAGCTGCAGGGCGGCGAAATTGTCCGCGACGTACTGGTCGGCGACACTGTGCGTTGGAAAGTCGAGCCCGCCACATCAGGTGCCGCCGGCGGCCAAGCCATCCACCTGATCGTCAAACCAGCCGAGCCGGGGCTTGTCACGTCCATGGTGGTGACGACCTCGCGTCGGACATATCATATCCAGCTGAAGTCACATCCGACGCAATACATGGCCCGCGTCGGGTTCGAATATCCCGAGGACGCCGCCATAAAGCTCTCCGACATCAAAGCCCGCATCCAGGCCATGACTGGGCCGGAGGGCGGTGTCGCTCCCGAACAGCTTGCTTTCTCCTATGCCTTGAGCGGAAGCGCTCCATGGCGGCCGAAGCGGGTCTATTCCGATGGGCAAAAGACCTACATCCAGTTTCCCCGCGCGATCTCCGGTCAGGACGCGCCGGTCCTGTTCGTCGTCTCGGGCGGCCAGAACCGTATCGTCAATTACCGGATGAAGAACGACATGATGATCGTCGACTACAATATCGACAAGGCGGTATTGATATCAGGGGTCGGCTGGAAACAGCAGAAGATCACGATCCGGCGGGGAGGGTGAATTATGCAGCTCCATCGCCTCATTCCGATTGCAATCGCCCTCGGCCTAGCGGGATGTCAGACGGCAACCGACGGGCTCACCGCCAGCGTTGCGCCCGGTGACGTCACAGGGCCAGCCGCGGGCTCTATTGCCGGCGACATGGCAGGTCGGTTCGCCGAGCAAGCCGGATCGACGACCACTCCTATCAAACTGCACAAGGACACGTCCGAATTCTCCGTCGCCCTCGAGGCGGCTTTGAAGGGTTGGGGCTTTGCAGTCGTTACCGATGACAAGAGCGTCGGCGCGAAAGATGCAAACAAGTCGGTAGATCTGGCCTACTCGATTGCTTCCGTAGACGGGCAGGTGCTCGCGCGCCTGTCTACGGACACCATGTCGCTCGGCCGAGCTTACTTGCTTAACAACGGTGTGGCGACGCCGGCAAGTCCACTGTCCCTCTTAAAGCGAAACTGACAGGCGGAGACGATCATGGTCCAATCGCTGCAACTGGGAACGTCAAATCAATCGGCTGACGAGAAGGGGATGAAGCGCCTCAATCGCGTGCCTCTCTTCGTCGGCATTGGGATCCTGGTTCTGTTCCTCGCCGTTCTCGTTTACGGCCTCTCCTCACGTGGATTGAGGTTTAGTCAGCACGATCCGAATGATGGCGGATTCGGAACACCAGCTTCGACCTTCGCCGACCAGCTTAAGCGGGGTGTTAAAGACGGCATTATCGGTGACAGGGAGGAACAGCAGCCGGTGTTTCAGCCAGCTCCCGTCCCTCAGCAACAGGAAGCCGCACGTCCGGTTGAGGCGGAACCAGAAATCGATCCACGGCAGCCCAGTAGATCCCGCATGGAATCGGACGAGGAGTGGAATGCCAGGATGCTTCGCGAACAGCGAGAACAGATCTTCCGCGAACAGCAGCGCCAGCGCATGGCAAGCCTGCAGGCGAGGGGGGCGGCCCTCGACTCGCCGCTCAAGGTCGACATGTCAGATGTCTCGGCAAAATCGCCGGTCGCTCAATCTGCTGGCGCGCGTCAATCGAACACCGCGTCGAGCGGCGCGCAAGATCTCTATGCCGCAGCGTTGAAAGCGGGCGCGGCCATTCAGGTCGATCAGAACGGACAAGCGTCCAAGGAAGATTTCTTCAACGCAGACATCAAGGATCTTGGCTACCTGCCCAAGCAAGTCGTGCCTCAGCAGTCACGTAACGAACTCAAGCGTGGATCGGTGATCCCCGCGACACTGATCACAGGCATCAATTCCGACCTCCCAGGCCGCATAACGGCCCAGATCAGCCAGAACGTCTACGATAGTGCGACCGGCCACTACACGCTCGTTCCACAGGGCACGAAGCTTCTTGGCCGTTACGACAGCAAGGTGTCGTTCGGCCAGAACCGGGTCCTCGTCGTCTGGACCGACATCATCTTCCCGAATGGTTCAACCCTTCAGATCGGCGGTATGGCCGGGACCGACGCGGAAGGCTACAGCGGTTTCAACGACAAGGTCGATAACCACTATTTCAGGACGTTCGGTTCGGCCGCACTTGTCGCCCTCATAGGGACAGGGATCGACATGTCGATGCCTGAGAGTTCAACGCTTGCAACGCAGGACACGGCTTCAGACGCGGCACGTCGAAGTTTTGCCGAAGCGTTTGGACGTGTCGCCGAGCTGACAATCTCGAAAAATCTCAACGTCCAGCCAACGATCAAAATCAGGCCGGGATATAGGTTCAATGTGCTCGTCGATCAGGACATTATTTTCCCAAGCAACTACGGGGGTTGAAGTCCGCCGCGACCGGGGTCGCAAGGAAAGGGATATCGTCGATGGTCGATTGAATGTCAGAGCAACTAAGGACGATCTCAGCCTTCAAATGATACCGGCCAAGAGGGACACGGCCGTGATGCCGTAACTTTCGGACAGCTTGGTACTTGCTTTGAAGAGCGCCGACAGCCAAGCGCAGGATCCTGAGACTAAACTGTGGTCACTATTCCCTCGGGAAGCTACCGTACATCTTGTACGCCGGTCTGAGCCTGAAAATCCTCCGAGCAATCTCTTGCTCGCTGGTGGCAGTCGCATTCCATGAGCACCTAGATCAGTCCGGACCACCCCCATCCTGGAAAAAGAATGCCTGCCGCGGAGGTTGAATGAGCCCAGCCGACGGTGCCAAAGGGTGGAACAGCCATGAGGATCATTGCAGTCGTGTATCGCAGGGCCTTCCGGCCGTCGGATCCGGTGTTTCCATGAACCCGCCCCTATTTATGGTCCAACTTGCTGTCCGGGAAGATCGACGCGCTTGAGCCGGAAGAATTAACGCTGCTTGCCGCCTTCGACGACCATCATGCCAGCAATCTCATCTTCTCCGATCCGCCGAAAGAAGTCGACGATCGGCTGCCGGTCGTAGACCATCGCCCCCGTCTCCTCTCCATCGACCGTCCTTAGCTTCACGGAGGCGGTCGTGTCGCGGGCGCGCACTAGCTTGTTCAAATGGGAAAACCAGTTTCGAGCGACGGACGTCTTGCCGAAGGCTGCGAAGCGGATCACGGTCCGGATCGGGAAGAAAGACGGCTCGATGGGTATGAGGCGTCCCGGCTGCCATTGAAACAGCAGCGCATCCGCCCTGAAGTCAGGGTGGAATCTCTTGCCGAACCACTGCAGGTTTTCCAGCACGCCATCCAATGGATGGCCCGATGGAATGCCTTCGCCCCGCCACACGCCGGTCAACTCGGCCGGGAGGACGGGTGGCAGCGACGCAAACCAGGCGATCTTCCTCGACTGCATATCGTCCGACATCCAAGCTCCTGCGAATGATGGGTGAGGGCGATGCCGGACAGGTGAGGCGCTCGTCGGCCGTTCCGTTGACCATCGCGAGAAAACGGAAAAACCGCGATGTTCACCACCCCTGTCGCGTCCGTTTGACACCGCACGCGCTCGGTAAGGAAATGTCGAATTACCGGGATTGTTCCTCCGACGAAAAGGAGCCGGACGCGCGCTTCGCGTTAGTGGTTATCAATAGGAGAACTGAATGAACAAGCCAAAGGACGGTGCCCCAGGCACTACCGACCACTCGCCGACATTGGAAGGCCCGCAGGAGAATAGGCCGTCGGGAATACTTGCCAGCGAAGGACGATTCCGACCGGGCGAGGGACGCCAACGGTGAAGCCAACAGCGATGCAGAAGTGAAGAAGGTCTCGGATGGATTTACGCAGAAGCGCGATTGAGATGTCCGACGTCGAAAAGGATGCCAAAAGACAACTCGCCAAGTCAGTGGCAGACCGGAAGTCGATCGGCGTCCACAGCGCAAAGCCCACGGTGATTACCGGATCAGAAGATGCGACCGAACACAAGACGCCACCGGGAACGAAGCCCGTGAAGGACTGCGACATCGACTTCCCCCCGACGAAAACGGCGGCGAGATGCAGTGGTCTAATTCAGACAGGCCGCACCATCACACGGCCTCGCATTAAATTCATAAGCTAGCGGTTTCCGGGGCAGCGTCTGGCAATGCGGGAGATCATGACATCACGCTGATGTCCGTCGGGATCACGTCGTCGACGACGTCGTGCGAAAGGTCGACCGCCAGATCGTATCCGCGAACGAGAGGTGAGGTCGCCTGTGGCTGTCGCGTGTAACGACCGATGCCGGCAGTCGCGTCAGCATGGAAGGCGTCGTCCTTTTCCGACACCACCTGCTGACTGGTAACGGTCGTCAAGCCTTCCTCTCGCCAGATGCCGGCACGCTCCTTCATGCCGATAGAGCCTTCGTCATCGAGATTGTCGTGCGCCATATTGTGAGTGGTCTGGTCGGCGGATGCGGCGACGTAGAAACCGCCGCGGCGAAGGCGTTCGGCGTAGACGTCGCCGTCCTCATCCGGGAAGAATCAGTCGGCCAGCAAGGCCCAGAAGCTGGCATCTTCCGAAGCCTTCCGCCACGGCTCCAGCGCTCTCGTCGTCTGCTTCGTATCCCGGCATGAGACGGACGTCGGTCACGCCCGCCCCGCCTTATTCCTACTCCGGGCGGCGGTTCTTTGACCCGTGTTCGATGAGGTGATGCAGCAGCGGGGCGAGGCGAACGGTCGGGCCGTAGTTGGTCATGCGGAATGCTCTCGTATGCCCAGGGGGCGGAACGGAGCGCGCTTCCTACCATTCCAGTTCCTGCAGAAGAGGGGATATGAGATCGCCTCGAAGTTACAGTGCAAACGGCCCAGTCCGTTGTTCTTTCCAACGAGAGGTGTGGAGAGCCAACCAGCGTTGAGGGACTTTAGGCTCTCCACGTGCCGAGCAAGACGTTGGGAGACTATCTCGGCGGGGTAGAATTCACGCTGCAACGAATTGTTCCCTTCGCCGATAGCAGGACGATCTATTTCGATCGCTCATCGCCGTCAGTTACGGTCCCGCGTGCTACTGCCAGCCTTGCCGGGTTTACCTCCCGAACCTCCCGCGCCGCCTTTTCCGCCGTGAGGGACAGCACCCGGCTTCCCTGGCTTCCCATCAGCTCCAGCTTTGCCATCCTTAGCGTTTTCCATGATGTTCCTCCGATCAAATTTTAGATCGCTGTCAAGACCTCATCGCTGCGTCATACCGGACCAAGTGTCTGGGCTTTGCTGAAGGTGCCCATAAAAGAGTCCGCCGGCAGCAATGATAAAACCAGTGATAAGCAAGCCACCGACGTAAATCGTAATGTGATTTCGACTGTTCGTAGCCATTTTTTGACCCTTCGACAGCGACGGCAAAATTTTCGGAAAGATAAGCGGCGAAGAGCCGATCGCTTTGAGGGGGCCAGCTCTTCACCTTATCGCCATGCAGCGCTTTTAACTCTACATGACGATATTAATAAACCTGGAATAAGCCGTTCTGTTCCTCGCGTCACCAGCAGCATTTAGAGAAACAAACAGTTCGTGACGTTCACTGCTGGAAGGTGGATGCAAGTGGTGACCCTGAGACGATACGGCATTTCAGAAAATGCCGATGGGACCTGGAGCGTTATTGATCTCCATGAAGACCGGGCGCAGAAATGAAGGGCAGTTTTTAATCCGGGTTTCGTTCGAGCTCGCGACGAGCCTGAAGGTGCTGCGCAATCTGAAGGTTGTCCGGCGCGCTAGTCACTATTCACCACGTCTCGCCGATCCTCTCGCGCGCGGTTGGAGCTGATGTTTGCATAGCGGTGGAGAAGCCCAGGAAGACATCCCTCCTTTCAACCGCGATAAAGCTAGCAAGCGCAGTCGAACGAAAAATGAGCCGGAAGGCTGCACGTTCCGAAGCAAAGGATGTGGAGAGCCGAGAGAGTTACAGGGGCCCCAGGCCCTCCACGTACCGAGGAAGCATAGGAGACTATCTCGGCGGGGAAGAACACGGTTGAGCGCGATTAGTTCCGAGTGCTTATTCACAACAGACCCGCTTCTGTTCTCTCGACGTTCTGCCTTGTCTCGAACAACCCCAAAAGAGGCCGGTCTCTGCGGACTTAGCTTCGTCCGAACGTGGTGATGAGAGCGCCACCGCTCCGCACAGCGGTGGAAGCGGCGGCGAACCATGGTGCTTTGACAGCAGCAATTGTGAACAAGGAAGCACGCGAAATCTGAGACATGCGGCCCCTGGAACATTCTCGTTCTGTAGTGCGTTCTTGGCGCACGAATTAACGGGGGTCATCATGGATACCAATCTCGCCATTGCCGCGTTTGCCGCTACAGCCTCTTTTATATTCATGGTTTGGGGCGTTGGCCGGAACCACTGAACCTAGTCTCGATCTCCTCTTCGGTGGAGAAGTTCGGCCCCAGTCAAACGGTTGGTAGAAAGATCCGGCCATCGGCGATCATCGGTTTGAACTTCGATCACTGGCATGGATTGGGCCTCTAGGATCGCAATAAGGTCAAAGTATTCAGCATCATCAAAAGATAGTCCGATTGGCGCTGTTGTCCGCGAGGGTTAAACGGTACATCATTTGAAGAACTCCCGTGGGAAGTTTGGTGAAAGACCCGTAAATACTGCTGCACAAGCTGACCCTGTCGAGGTCGATCCTAGCTCACTCCAGCGTCTAAGCCCGAGATGGAGACTGACCGAACTCGCGTTTTTGTACAGAGAAGAAAAACAATACGTTTTCGAATTTGCGAACGTCGATGACGGCGGAGGAAGCAAGTCGCCTATCGCAGGCGATTGGAGGAAATGCGCGATCGAATTCGCGGATGCATCGCTCCGCGGGCGACACTGCGGAGTTATCGTACTAGACGGACAAGCGCCAAGCTGGTGCCCCTCTCGATATCGTCGGATCGGTACCCGCAACGCTGTTCAAATCGATCAACTTCTACGCCACTCATAAGCGGCGGGGACGCCATAGATTTGTGGGTTTGGTAAATCCCGAAAGAAGAAGCTATAAGGTTATGCGCAATCCGGACTAGACACCAAAATAGCTGCGGGGTTGAGTCAAGGCGTACCACGGACGCGAACGGTATAGCAGTAGTCACGCGACCGGTCTCGTCAGTGACCTCGAATGTCTTGCCATCGATGCGTTCTCGCCCACGAACCATTTCAGAAACGATCTCTGGTGCTGCTTCACGTGCCTCCTCGTGAGCAGCGTCGATGGAAGGCAAGTCGGTGCCTTCTTCATCGATTTCAACATCAGTTCCTTCGCGGATGTGGAAATAGTATCGCATGCGCAGAGAACGCCGCCTTGATGTTTTGGTTCCTAGAAGCAGATACAGGCAGAGTTCGGTTTGTATCAATTCAAACGCAAAGCGACCGTCTGCCCTGAGATATGGAACCGAGCCAATGAGACAAGACCTGATTTCTAACAAGATGCTTTCCGCTTTGGCTCCCGAAGACTTCCAGCTCCTAGCGCCTCATCTGGAAGAGGTTGAACTAGAAACGCACTTTAATATCGCAAAGCCGGGTGAAAAGCTCGAATTCGTCTACTTTCCTGAAAGCGGTATCGGTACCGTAATGGCTGTTTCCCCGGACGGAAGAACTACCGAAGCTGGCATGTTCGGCCGCGAGGGGTTTGTGCCAAGCTCGACGATCATCGGTGACGACGTTGTTCCGTACTTCATTGAGATGAACGTCTCCGGTGCCGCCTACAGGCTTCCGATCACTGCGATGCGTGATGCTACTCTGGCGAGCCCTACACTGCAGATTCCGATGATCAAATATCTCCATATTTTTGCATGTCAGGTAGCATACACATCTTTGGCAAATTCCAAGTTTTCGGTCGAAGAGAGACTCGCGCGCTGGTTGTTAATGTGTCACGATCGGCTTCAAGCGAATGAGATGAACATCACCCACAATTACATCGCATTTCTCGTAGGAGTTCGCAGACCGGGCATCACAACTGCGCTCCATACGTTGGAAGGTGAGCACCTGATAAGGTCAACAAGAGGAATTGTGACAATACGTAACAGGAAAGGTCTCGAGGCGCTTGCCCGCGGATCATATGGCACGCCAGAGCGCGAGTACGAGCGGCTCATTGGTCTGTGATCGGCCCATCTATTTGCGCCGAACGGCTCGGCGGGAAGACGCTCTTTAGAATTGCATCCCGCGCTAGGACTCGACGTAGATTCAAGTTATCAAAATACATCCGTTTGTTGAGTGGTCTCTACCACTTAAAGTCGGTTTTCGGCTCGTGTGCTCAAACTGCCGAGGGATTATGATCTGTATGCGGCAGCTAATACGGGGTCAACAACCGGAGAGAGCGCATGCGTAGGGGAGGCATAATCAATCGCATCAAGTCCAAGGATTTAGCATACATGCTTGGACGGTTCAGGTTAGTCAGAATTGGATACAGCTCCGCAAGAGGAGCAGCCGAGCTATTCAAACGGAAACCGGTGGGCCGATGGAGCATGCCGACCCTGTTTCCTCATGCAAATGTGCCTGACATCGTGCAATCAATTCGCGATGAAGCGGTTTTTGTTGGGCTGAATTTGCCTGGGTACCTGGTCGATCAGATCAGGGAATTCGCCCTGTCCGAGCCATTACACGCCATTTACGATCCTACCGGGCCGACGTTCCGATACTCTGACGTCAAAGATGGCGTGGCAGCTGACGGGAGGCTCATGCCGATCGGTGGCATCACCAAGCCAGAGCGATGCTCCGCAGTCCAAAAGGTGATTGATGACCCAATTCTTCGGTCCATCGTACGGAAATATCTCGGGCACGAGCCCCGAAAGATCGTCACCATACTGGACTGGAGCTTTGCATCGGCCATGAACGATGAGGAGCGTCGGCGGCTCAAACATGGCGTTATTGATTATCACTACGATGTAGGCGGCTACAGCTTCGTGTACGCGAGCTTCTACATCACTGATACCGATCGCTTCTCCGGGGCTCATGTCATGATGAAGCGGTCGCACAAGTCTAAGCCTTTAAGAATGCTTCTCGGGTCGGCGAGAGCCTCGCCAGAAGCCGTATACAAACAGTTCGGAAGGGAGAACGAAATCACGATCGAAGGCCCGGCGGGAACAGGTTTCGTCCAGGATACTTCCTGCTATCATCGAGCCTCACCTCCAACCCGGGGTGATCGCCTAATGTTGGCGGTGCGCTTCATCAATTGATGCCCGGCTCGGAACACCGTGAGTTCTTCAACGTTGATTTCACTCGCGTTGATACGCAACAATGCGACTAGGGGAAAACTGCCTCGGCTCCGGCCGGGGCCTTTTTGTTGTTGCGCGGGCCCACAGCGACTTTAGATTAAATGTTGATTTGTCAAAACCCGCTCCCAAAAATCGCAATAAATGCGATTGCCGCAAGGTCAGCCGCTGGATCTCAAGATTGACGTTTGTCGCGCGAGCGCCGCCTACCATCGTTCTGAACATCTAACTTAGGGCGCATCTCGCCATTATTAGTTAGCGAGATAACTTGCTCTGTACCGCACGCTTACCGGTGAAACGCATCTTGCTGCAGTCTGTTGTCGTGAGCATCGAGCGTTTGCGAGTGTGAAATCGGGCATTGCCTTCGGCTTTAGCTGGGTTTGGTGCTCGTGAGAACCTGAGTGGTGCGGTCGGCCCGCCGAACGATCAATGCGAAACATTTCGACCTGCGGCTCTGACGAGCTGATCCCGGTTTAAGGACAAGCTGGCACGCCCGACGCGTTCTCCTGTCTGACAGCGAACCTGAGGGGGCTGGGGAAACTCCGGGGGACTTCGAACTTGTGCGGTTGCGGACCAAACATCTCGGCGTGGAACGCGCTCTCCGCACAGAGGTTAACCTCCCAAGCCTGCGGAAGGAGTCTCTCATGGCTATGGTTATAGATGTCGATTTCATGCTCCGATGGGCTATGCCAGTGCATGTGCGGATCATCAATGGGTGCCGTGTCCAGATAGACGGTCCAGAGGCCGCGTTGATGGCTATGCGCTACCGCTGGCCACTAAGCGAAAGCCCGAAACTCCGCTTAGCAAGGGACCGGTGCATCAAAGCCATTTCTCAAAACGGCAGCGTAGCCTTGGCCCGGGAAAGTTTCATTGACGCGGCAGTGGATGCAAAGGTGCTAGCATGACAATTTCCTCCGCTTTGACACTCAATTGGGCAATCATCCTTGGGGCAGCCACACTGCTTTGTTGGATGGCAGCAGGCTTCACAGCTGTCTTAGGGACCAGGAGCGAGATCAGACGCGGGGACGCAGGTCGAGCCGCGAAATACGCTACGACTGGATTTGCGGTAACCGGGCTGACCGCTCTGATTGCGATGAGCGCTGTGCTTGGCCTGGCCCAATAAGCGGCTGAGTCTGACAGGAATGGAGAATTTCATGCCGCAGCTCGCGCACCTGTGCATCGATATGCAGCGGATGTTCAATGAAGAGACGGCGTGGAACGTGCCTTGGATGGCAAACGTTTCTGATCAAGTCGAAGAGTTGGCCGAAAGGTTCACCGCCGAGACGGTCTTCACGCGCTTTGTCCCGCCGCGTAATGCCAGCCAAATGCCGGGCGCATGGAAGACCTACTACGAAAAATGGGAACAGATGACACTCGATCATATGCCCGACGAGCTTGTCGATCTCGTCCCGAGGCTACAGCGGTTCGTCCCTCCCGCGCGGGTGTTTGACAAACGAACATATTCCCCATGGATCGACGGACGCCTTCATGAAGCTCTCTCGCGCGATGGCGTCGATACCCTCATTATCACGGGCGGCGAAACCGACGTTTGTGTGCTTGCGACCGTCGTGGGTGCTATCGACCTCGGGTATCGGATAATCATCCCGCGCGACGCGGTGTGCAGCGGAGCGGACACCACCCACGATTCGACGCTGGAGCTTCTCGAAAAGAGGTTCTCCGTGCAGATCGAAGTGGCTTCTACCGAGGAACTACTCTCCAGGATCGGGTAGGGTTAGGGTGTTCTTCCCGCAGCCAGTAGACCACGCCTGCAAGATTTTTACGTCAGCGGGTACGGCAACGTACGCGGAACTCGATCTAAAGACCCGAGTTATCGAGCGCGTGGATCATGCACGGAATAGGGGGTCACATGGGAAACAAAGTAGTCCTGGTAACAGGAGCCGGGTCGGGCATCGGCTAAGCACCAGCGGTCGACGGCTGACAGCGGCTCTTGCAATGACCGACGAGCGATTGTGGGGGCCAATCGCGCTCCAAGATGGTCTTACGCGGTTTCAAATCGGGGCTCCGGCGGAACCGATCGTCTCGGCCGAACTCGACGGAAGACCGGTCTCGCTAGTGCGGTCGCAAGAGGGTTGGCAACGGGTAGAAGTCGAGGCGCTTGCGGGAACCGCGTACGGCTTCGTCCTCGGTAATGGCCGAATTTAGCTGCGTTGCTGCCATCTTGATTCCGGCAGATGTCGCCCCCGGAAAGAACCTGCCGTCCCCTGGCGGTCGATCCTCAACGCAACGAACTGGAACCTCGCACGTTTCCGCGTCTGACCATAAGGAGAACACCCATGTCCAAGCGCGAACTCATCGATACCGGACCTGACAAGCGCTACGCGCGTCGCGATGAAAAGGGGCAGTTCAACGAGTCGACCGACATTGGGCGCTCGCTGTCGCCAGACAAACGCCACAAGTCCAAGACGGAAGGAAAGCTCGGCGAAGGCGACCGCGGCGACCTCCACGCCATACACTGAGCTTTGGAACGCGCATGGCACGCACCGTCTTAATCTCAGGGGCCAGCATCGCTGGTTGCGCCGCAGCCTGGTGGCTCGGGCGAAACGGCTTCGACGTCACCGTCATAGAGAAGGCGTCCGAGTTCCGCGACGGCGGGCAGAACGTCGACGTGCGCGGCGAGGGCCGCAAGGTGCTTCGCCTCATGGGACTTGAGGACGCCGCTCTCGCTCACGGCACAGGCGAAAAAGGGATAGCCTGGGTCGACGAGAACGACGACGTTGTCGCAAAGATCATAACCGAGAAACTAGGCACCGACGGCCCGACCGCTGAGATGGAAATCCTGCGAGGCGACCTCTCTCGTCTTCTCTATGAGCCGGCTCGCGCGCGGGCGGCGTTCAGGTTCGGTGAGACAATTAGATCGGTCGCACCCACCGCCCACGGTGTCTCCGTCCGCTTCAAGAGCGGAGCGGAGGAGGAATACGATATCCTCCTTGTAGCGGAAGGCGTCGGCTCTTCGACGCGCGAACTGGTTTTCAGCGGCCAGAACAGTCCGCGCTGGATGGACATGACGATGGCCTACTTCACGATCCCACGGGTCACGGGGGACGACCAGCTATGGCGCTGGTTCAACGCCCCCGGCTGCCGCAGCGTCTCGATCCGCCCGGACATGCATGGAACGATGCGGGCGAACCTCTCGCTTCATCGAAGGCACGGCGACAAAGCAGACTGGGATCCAAGCCAGCAGAAGGCGTGGCTTCGCGACGAGTTCCGTGACGCCGGTTGGCGGACGCCGCGGGTTCTTGATGCGATGGAGACGACGCAGGACTTCTATCTCGACGTTCTAAGGCAAGTTCGCATGCCAAGATGGTCGCAGGGCAGGGTAGTGCTGCTCGGAGACGCTGCGTGGTGCGTCACGCCGTTGGGCGGGGTCGGGGCGACGCTTGCGATCTCCGGCGCCTACGTGCTCGCCGGAGAACTTGTGACCAACAGTGATGTTGAGGGCGCATTCCAGAAATATGAAGCCGTCATGCGGCCCTTTGTGAGGAAGGCCCAGGGAATCCCGAAGATCGTGCCGAGGCTGGTGCATCCGCGCACCCGGACGGGAATTGCCGTGCTTCACGGAATCCTTCGTGTCATGGCGGCTCCATCTTTGCAGAAGGTGTCGGGCGGTCTCTTCGCGGGCAACGCGGAGGCGATAGACCTGCCCCAGTATTCAGCCCTTACACGTTGAACGAGATTGATGTCGGCCCGATCTCCAATCGCCCGTCGCCATCGGGCTATGCCTTCAAAGGGCCGGCGCATTCGATCTCATGTTGTCGGAGGTACGTCATGAGCAATTGTCCAGAGGATCTCAACAACAAGTGGCCAGCAAAGAAACGGTCGTTCGACCTGGTCGAGGCGACCGCCACTGCGCGTCGACCATCATTCGTCGAGCGGGTCCCACCCGCCAAGACCGCCGCGTCGAATCTGCCGTTCGATCTTACCTCGATGACAAAGATCATCACCTTCGACTGCCACGGCATTCTGGTACAGCGGTACGAGGTTCTGTTGCGGGAATTAGCATCGACGCTGACAGATCACGGGCAGGCAAGCATCGAAGCGCTTCGACAATGAGGATACGTCGCCCATGAAGAGGCGGAGACTCGAAATCGGCATTCATCGCTGCAAGGCATCGCGACGTTGCCGCAAGCATGGGCGAGATCGACTGCCGCGCTTACCGCGCGATGTCCGTCTGGGCTGTCAATGCGTTCCGTTCCGCGCACCAAAGGCGCACGGCGTCCAGTACCTTGGTGATCTGATCGTCGTCGAGGGACATGAAAGCTTGGAGCATTTGCGTGCCTCCCGTTCGAAGCAGCAAGAGCACTTATGATTCCCAAGCGGTCCCACCGATAGGTAACTGAACCGAGAGTTGACACTTCACCCGATCGCGGAAGGTTGATGCCTCTATTTCTGACTTGCCGGGCTCATTGGGACAAGGTCGCCAGCATCTTTGCGACCTCCTGACCGACGAACGGCTTTTGCAGGATCGGACACTCCCTGTATCCGTCCGTGAGGCCTGCGGCGCCGTAGCCGCTGGCAAACATGAATGGAATGCCTTTCTCGACCAGCAGATCGGCTACCGGAAACGACGTTTTGCCAGCGAGATTTATGTCGAGGATGGCGTAGTCGAAGCTTTCGGTCTCTACGGCGGCGAGCGCGGTCTCAAGGCGCATCGCCGGTCCGACGACTACGTGTCCCAGATCGTTCAACGTGTCCTCGATCAACATGGCGACGAGCATCTCGTCCTCGACTATCAGGATCCTAGCCATCATACCTCCGACGACGACGAGCGGTCGCTGACCGCCTCCACCGACGAAGTCAGCTTGAAGACGACGCCCTGGGGATCGTAGTCGATGTCCGCCGTCCCGCGAAGCTCCAGTGGAAGCACCTTCAGTAGGAGCCGAGAACCAAAGCCGAGACGCTCGCCCCTCATCACGATCGGGCCGCCTCTCTCGGTCCATGTCAGTTCGAAGACCGCATCTCGATTGACCGCCCACTTCACATCTACGGACCCACTGGGAGAGGAGAGCGCCCCGTATTTGACGGCATTTGTCGCCAGTTCGTGGAGGGCGAGCGCGATCGACAAGGCGGCGTGCGGACCCAGACGTAGGGGAGGCCCGCTGACCGTAATTGCGCAACGGCCCTCGTGCTGAAACGCTTCCAGCGAGTTCTCGACCATCTTTCTGAGGTCAGCGCCGTCCCAGTTCTCGTCGGTAAGCACGTTGTGGGCGCGCGACAACGCCAAGATACGATTGCTGATCGCCGTCGACGCTTCTTCTTTCGTCTGGACGCCCCGTAGCGTTTGCGAGACAATCGACTGGATCGACGCCAGCGTGTTCTTCACTCGATGATTCAGTTCGTTGATGAGCAGGCGTTGGTGGTTTTCCGCGCGGACGCGCTCGGTGACGTCCGATCCTTGGATAAAGATGCTCGTGACGCCTCCGTTCTCATCTCTGATCGGTTGGAAAACGAAATCGACAAATCGTTCCTCCAAGGCGCCGTCTTCGGCCCTCTTCAGCATGATGCGCTCGGAGATACGTCTGATCGCTTCACCGCTCTCAAAGACCTGGTCGAGAAGGGCGACGTAGCCCTGGTCAACGACCTCCGGCAGGGCATCGGCCGCCGGCCTGCCGTCGACGTCGCGGTGGCCGATGAGTTTCCTGTATTCGGGATTGATCATCTCGAACCGGTGCTCGCGACCGCTCACCATCGCCATGAACGTCGGGGCCTGTTCGAACAGCTTCTTTAGCCGTTGCGATTCCTCGCGGTTTCTCCGCTCGGCGAGCACCCGCTCCGTCGTCTCTACGACGATGGCAATGACACCCGCGGGCTTTCCATGTTCGTCAGGAACCGGCGAGTAGTCGAGATCCATCCATACCTGCTCGGGGACGCCCCTTCGGTGGAGCGTGAGTTCCTGATCTTTGTAGGCCAACGTGCCACCCGAAAGTCCGACCTTCATGACGTTGTCGTTGAAGTCGGCAATCTCAGCCCATCCTTCGCGCACTTTCGACCCGAAGAGCGCCGGATGACGGTGACCGGCGAACCCGGAATAGGCGTCGTTGTAGATCATGACGCCGTCCTCGCCCCACAGCATCACAATGGGGACTGGCGACTGTAGCAAAAGGGCCGTTGCGGCCCTGAGGTTCGGGGTCCACCGCTCAACGGGGCCAAGCGGCGTCGCTGACCAGTCAAACCGGCGAATGATCGTCGCCACCTCTCCGTCACTTCCAAGAAATTCAAATGGATCTGGCGCGATGGTGGCGTGCTGCACGGTAAATCCTGTCTTCCCTGTCAAACGAGAGAGGAAGGAACTAGGCGTTTTCAATGATTTGGAAAGAGATCAACTCGAAGAAAGCCGTCAGGAGGACTGCCGAGCATTGGGCTGGCAGGCGCTCGAGAGCCGTGGAGCGCCGGACGGAGCCGACGCTTCTTCGTCTGTTCGATCAGGCGCTGCGCGTCTGTTCCGGGTGTCTGCCTTCGGCAAATTCCTCGACGATCTTTGCGCAGAACGCTGGCAGGTCATCGGGCTTACGGCTCGTAACTAGCCCCTGATCGGTCACGACTTCCTGGTCGACCCAGGTGGCGCCCGCGTTCTCAATGTCCTTCCGGATCGACGAATAGGAGGTGACCGTGCGTCCCTTTAGAACGTCAGCCTGCACCAGGAGCCAAGGGCCGTGGCAGATCACGCCGACCGGCTTGCCCTGCTCGAAAAAGGATCGCACGAACGAAACGACATCGCCTTCTGCCCGAAGCTTGTCTGCGCCGACGGTCCCGCCAGGGATTACCAGTCCGTCGAAGTCGCTTGCCGAGACATCCTTCACGACCTTGTCCACGGCGTAGCTGCCGCCCGGATCAAGATCGCCATTGTTCGTCTTGGCCTCGCCAGCTTCGATGCCGACAACCGTCACAGTCGCGCCGGCAGCTTCGACCGCTTCCTTTGGCTGCTTGAACTCGGGTTCCTCCGTGCCGCGCGGTGCGATAAGAACGGCGATCTTCTTCCCTTCGAGGGTCATGGTTATTTCTCCAATTTGAAATGGGGTTGCGACGGGAATGTCGAAGTTGAAACCCGCCTGTATCGTCAAAGTTCCGGCCGAGCATGCCCTGGATTCTGAGAACGGTACGATAGAGGACGGTTCCGCCGGCCGCGGAACAACCTCACAGGCATATCGTTCCCCGATTTCCCAAATCCAAGAAGGAGAACGATATGGTCACGATGGTTGGCAACGAATCCGACATCAAGGATCTAGTTAAGAACCTGCTTTACCTCGAGCACGACGCGATCGCGGCGTACGATTCCTGCATCGAGCGCCTTGATAGCCGCGAACTCGCAAGCCAGATCTCCATCTTCAAACAAGACCACCTGCAGCACATCCAGGTGCTGACCGCCATGGCCCGCGAACTCGGCATTGAAGCACCAACCGAGGGCGACATGAAGCAGATGTTGACGACCGGTAAGATCGCACTCGCCGACATGCTGGGCGACACCGCGATCCTCAAAGCCATGAAGACGAACGAGGACGACACGGTTACCGCCTACGAGCGGGCAATCCGTCACGAAGATGCGATCCCGGCCTCGAAGGCTTTTTTCATGAAGGCACACCAGGACGAGGAGAAGCATCGCGCCTGGATGGAGACGACGGCGAAAACGCTCTCATCTTGAAAATCATCGCCTGAAACATCATCTAAAGATCATCACCCGAACCAACGATGGCCTGTACCGCGGAATGATTTCGTGAGCGCGGCGCTGTCCGGGTGAAGAAGGGCGCTCCCCGTAACGGGTCGAGCGCCCTTGGTCTGTTTAACGTCCCGAAACCGAGAACAGTTGATCGAATCCCCCGCAGACGGTTATTCCGCCTAGCAATGGCACGCCAGTTCGCCTCGTCCATGGCGAAAACGACACGACGATCCCGCCTATGGCTTCAAGGCTCGCCGCCGCACAGCTCGGCGTCGGCGATGTGAGGTTGAACTGGAAGAAAGCGTGGACGGGTCACACGCTTTCCAGCGCTGGCGCGCAAAGGACGCTGTCCTTCCTGAAGAAAGACGCTTCGTTGAGCGCAACCGGGCGGACGCGAGATGTTTTCCATGATGGTCGATTACCTCAGACAGGACGACGCAGCCGAAACGCCGCTGGAAACGGTCTCATTCATCTTCGGCGGGGTAACTGTCGCCCCGTTCCGGGTCGTCTTTACAGACCCGCGGTGGAGCGAGCCGGCGGCATGTAATTGTGCGTCATGAGGCCCTGCGGCCTTTTTGGACAGAATGCGCATCGAGGTATTACTGAGAGCAGCCGGACGAGCCGCCAGTAGGCAGCGATGCGGACCGCGATCATGTCTTTCTCCAAGCTTCCGCCAAGCCGGACGGCGGCATCGAAGCCATCACCGGCGAATTTTGAAAGCTATTGTCGATGATCATATTGAGCTTGATGTCGGGAAGCTCGCTAGCGTCGGCCGGCAACACCGTGCGCATCGTCCGGTACCGTACGTTAGCAACCGGTTGCATCACGGCGTTATCACACTAAATCAGCCAGATGAGGGATATCAGCTTTACGAAAGAATGCGCATGACAGCTCGCGCCAGCACGCTTCAGGCCGCGTCCGGCGAAGGGCGCTATCGTCTTCTCGTCGACGCGATCACCGACTATGCCATCTACCTGCTCGATCCGGACGGGCTGGTTAGCAGTTGGAATGCCGGAGCCCAGCGTTTCAAGGGATACACCGAAGAAGAAATCCTGGGTGAGCATTTCTCCCGGTTCTACACTGCAGAAGACAATGCCGCCGGAATGCCGGCGAAGGCTCTTACGACCGCCGAAACTGTGGGGCGTTTCGAAGCAGAGGGCTGGCGCGTCCGCAAGGATGGGGAGCGGTTCTGGGCGCACGTTATCATCGATGCGATCCGCGATCAGCACGGCCAACTTGTGGGTTTTGCCAAGATCACTCGCGACCTGTCGGAAAGGAAGATCGCTGAGCAGGTTTTGAAGCGCAGCGAGGAGCAGTTTCGTCTCCTCGTCCAGGGCGTCACAGACTACGCGATCTACATGCTCGACCCGCAAGGAAACGTCGTGAGCTGGAACCCCGGCGCGCGGCGCATCAAGGGATATGAGCCCGACGAGATCATCGGCCAACATTTCTCGAGGTTCTACACCGAAGAGGACAGGGCCGACGAGCTGCCGGCGAAAGCTTTGAAGACGGCGGCCGCGGAGGGGCGCTTCGAGAAGGAAGGCTGGCGTGTTCGCAAAGACGGGACCCGATTTTGGGCGACAGTCATCATCGATGCTATCCACGACGACGATGGCAAGCTGATCGGCTTCGCTAAGGTCACGCGCGACATCACGGAAAAACGCGAGTCGCAGGAAGCACTTCACCGCACTCAGGAGGAACTCTTTCAGGCCCAGAAGATGGAGGCCGTCGGTCAGCTCACGGGAGGCATCGCCCACGACTTCAACAACCTTTTGACCGCGATCCTCGGCAGCCTGGAGATTGCACGCAAAAAGGCGGTAGCCGTTCCCGAGATCGTTGGCCTGATCGACAACGCGATCACGGGCGCGAAGCGGGGCGCTTCTATGACGCAGCGACTGCTCGCCTTCTCGCGCAAGCAGGATTTGAGAATAGAGCCCGTCGACGTGCCCGCCCTGGTCGCCGAAACCGCGGAACTCCTTCAGCGTTCGATTGGACCTGGGATCGATATCAGCACAACGTTTCCGCTGAAGCTCCCCAAGGTGCAGTCCGACCCGAACCAGCTCGCCAACGCTCTCCTCAACCTTGTGGTCAACGCCCGCGACGCGATGTCGGGCGGCGGATCCATCGTGATCTCCGCAAAGAAGCGGACGCTCGGAGATGGGCAGGTCAAGGACTTGAAGGCCGGCGACTATGTATGTTTGTCGGTGAAAGATGAAGGTGCCGGAATGGACGCCGAGACGCTCGAGAAGGCGACAACGCCGTTCTTCACCACGAAGGGTATCGGCAAGGGTACGGGCCTGGGACTACCGATGGTGCAGGGACTGATGGCGCAGTCCGGAGGCGGTTTGGTCATGAAGTCCCAGTCGGGCAAGGGAACCACCGCGGAATTATGGCTCCGCGTTTCGGACGTCGCGGCCGAAATGGACCAGCCACGGGCGGTGGAACCCGAGCTTGTTCCGAGCAGGCCTCTCGCCGTTCTCGTCGTCGACGACGATGGCCTCGTGCTGATGAACACTATCTTGATGCTGGAGGATCTCGGACATCGACCGACGGAAGCCATGTCGGGCGAAGAGGCCCTCGCACTGCTCGAGGCAGGGCCGCTGCCCGACGTCGTCGTTACAGACCATGCGATGCCGCACATGACAGGTGCGGAACTCGCCGAAAAGATAGTGGCACTCTATCCAGACCAGAAGGTTATCCTTGCCACGGGTTTTGCGGAACTTCCTGACGGATTGGAGGTCGACATCCCAAGACTGGCGAAGCCGTTCACGCAGAGGCTATTGAACGAGACGATCGCGAAGGTAGTAGGACCTTGACCGTCAGCGATCCGCTTGGGATTTGTGCTTCCAACTCCTCGAAGCAACTGTAAAACAGTCACAATTGCCCTAGTTTTCGATTTAGTGCCTGGCTGGAAAGCTCTTGGCGAAGGCGTCCCGCATGCATCGGGGCCTCGGTGAGACCGCGTGCTAGTGAATTGTTACGACAATGTAGGTTTAGTGTTTAATCGAAACGCCCTTATGAGGACGCTCGAACGAGTATGCCAGAGCTGAGGAGCGCAAGCTCGTCTTTGTGGTCGGAGACGACGCCTTCATTGCGATGGAGCTAGCAGACGCAATCTCGAATGCATCCAGGTTCTTGAGCCCGTCGGGTCGAACGAGCACGCATTCAAGTTCTCGAAACCCTTTATTCCTGCCTTGCTGTGCGTGACGTCAACCTCCATGTCGAGCGGGTAACCCCCGTCGCCTCGAACGAAGTCACTTCGTGTCTCTTTTGTCTTATCGAGCTCGAGCGACACAAGAGAGCTATCAAATGAAACCATTCTGGCCGGTGCCCGTAATCTTGGTAAACTGCCCGATCTCCCGGAGCTGGTCGCGACGGTAAAGAAGCACCTAGGGAAATCCGCAGAGTCCGATCGTGGCAGATGAATTGCTGACCGGATCTGATGATCTTAATGGGCTGGTATCGTCCTTCGCCGATGCGATTTGGCGAACTGGTGCGCATGCGACGTTAGTCGGCGCGAGTGCGACCTGGCAGGATCTGATGGGAAGCGCGCAGAGCCCCGTTGGCCCGAATTAGTTCGATCGGTTCCATCCCTCAGAGAGAGGGCGCGTGCAGCATACCTGGCGCCAGCCATCCCCACGCACGAGGCTTTCTCCATCAGGACCAGTTTTCACGTTCGGGACGATCAATGGCGTCAGGTTAAAGTCGGCGCTTCGCGCAGCAGCGCAGGCGGACATGCGGAGACCTGCCGTTCTCGTTTGCAGGGGAACCCGGAGAGCCTGATGCGGGTTCTGAAAGGAAAGGTTAGAGGCGATCGAGTTGTCTGGATCGTCCATTTGGAGAAAGACATGTTCAACGACTTCTCCCTTGTGGAGATCGAGACCGAGGCAGGCGTTCTTCGGGTTCGCCATGGGGGAGCCGGCCAGCCAGTTCTGCTGTTGCACGGCCATCCACGCACGCACATGACCTGGGGCAGGGTAGCTGATCAACTTGCGGACAGGTTCTCAGTCATTTGCCCAGACCTGCCTGGGTTCGGCCAATCCTATGTTCCGGTCGATGCGCCAGACAGCCGAAATTCCTCGAAGCGCGCTAAAGCGATCGCTCTTATCGAGATGATGGAGTCGCTCGGGCACCAACAGTTCGACGTCGTCGGTCACGACCGCGGAAGCTTGACGGCTTTCCGGATGGCGATGGATCATCCCGATGTCGTGCGCAGGCTAATTACCGTCGACGGCTTGCCTGTTCTCGAGCATCTCGAGCGAGCCGACTGGAAGTTTGCAAGAGACTGGTGGTACTGGTTCTTCTTCGCTCAGCCCGAAAAGCCGGAACGGGCGATCCTCGCCAATCCTACGGCATGGTACTCGGGGGTATCGCCCGACCTGATGGGACCGGAGGCATATGCCGATCTGCTGAGCGCAATCCATGATCCCGGCGTCGTCCATGGTATGATCGAGGACTATCGCGCCGGGGTCAGGATCGATCACGAGCATGACCGCGCAGATCGCGACGCCGGACGGAAGATCACGCGTCCAATGCTCTGTCTATGGTCGATGCGCGACGACCTTGAGAAGATCTACGGCGATCCCGTGGCAATCTGGCGAAACTGGGCGAACAACGTGACCGGCTACGGCATCGATAGCGGCCATCATGTCGCTGAAGAAAACCCGGAGGTGCTTGCAAAGAGCATCGCCTCGTTTCTGGTGTGAGGGGATCGGTGTTGGTGGATTATTTTTGCGATGACGGCGATCGCCGACGCAGCCTGAAATTGGTGGTCACCATTAGGGAACAATGACAGCCGGCCTAGGTTGTGCATGCGGTCCCCACATGGAGTGTACCCTTGATCAAGCCTTTCTGCCACCAGCTTCTGGACGTGCATCTTGTGCATGTCCAGCGTCGGCAGCGTCTTTCCGGCGAACGCCTTTACGGCGGCGTCATCACCGCTTTTGGCATAGGTGGCGAACAAAGCACATTGATCAATGCCGTTGCCGGACGTGCGCGCCCGGCCTTTTCCGGAGATCGCAGAACATGCAGCGACCGCCCCTTGTGACCACCCGCCGTTCCATCCTGGCAGTAGCGAGCGCATCGCTTGCCGCGTCGGCGTTTCCGTCGATCGCCCAGACACTTCAGAAAAAGGATTCCGCGACAATGGAAGACCCGACAACGAAATATCCGAAGCCGCCTTTCGAAAAGCAGTCCCAGCCGTTCCCCGGACTTGCGAGCAAGATGAACCCGAAACCCGACCACGGCGAAACATCCTACAAGGGATCGGGGCGTCTGGCCGGCCGCAAGGCCCTGATCACTGGCGGCGATTCCGGCATGGGCCGCGCTGCCGCAATCGCTTACGCCCGCGAGGGTGCCGACGTCGCCATCAACTACCTTCCGGACGAAGAACCGGATGCGAAGGAAGTCATCGCGCTCATCGAGAAGGAAGGCCGCAAAGGCGTCGCGCTTCCCGGCGACCTTCGCGATCAGGCATTCTGCGAGAAGCTGGTCGAAGACGCCGCCAAGGCCCTCGGCGGCCTCGACATCCTCGTGAACAACGCCGGCCGACAGCAGCAGGCCCAGGCGATTGAGGACATCACCTACGAGGCGTTCGACGCGACGATGAAGACCAACATCTACGCGACGTTCCTGCTCACCAAGGCGGCGCTCAAGCATTTGAAGCCGGGATCCGTCATCATTCAGACGACATCCGTACAAGCCTATGACCCTTCGGAAGATCTGGTGGACTACGCGATGACCAAGGCGGCCGTGATGAACTTCACAAAGTCGATGGCAAAACAGCTTGGTCCCAAGGGTATTCGCGTCAACGGCGTGGCCCCCGGTCCCATCTGGACACCGCTGCAGGTCAGCGGCGGCGCGACAATGGAGAAGCTCCAGAAATTCGGCGGCGACACGCCGATGGGCCGTCCGGGACAGCCGGCGGAACTGGCCTCCATCTACGTGCAACTTGCAGATCCGCAGGCCAGCTATTCGACTGGACAGGTCTACGGTGCGGCAGGTGGCAGCGGCCAGCCCTGAGCAGCTTCTGACCAAAAAAAACTGAAAGACATGAGGAGAGCGACATGAAGGCACTTACTTGGCATGGCAGCGGCGACATCCGCTGCGAGGAAGTCGACGACCCGATCATCCAGGACGACCGCGACGCGATCATCAAGGTGACGAGCTGCGCAATCTGCGGCTCCGACATGCATCTCTATGGCGGCTTTGTTCCCGGCATGCATGCCGGCGACGTCATGGGTCACGAGACGATGGGCGAGGTGGTCGAAGTCGGTCGTGGCAATTCGAAGCTTAAGGTCGGAGACCGCGTCGTGGTGCCGTTCACGATCTCGTGCGGCGAATGCTCGATGTGCAAGCGCAGCCTGTTTTCACTTTGCCAACGCTCGAATCCTTCCGGTACCAAGCAGGCGGAGCAGATTGGCTATCCAACGGCAGGTCTGTTCGGCTATTCGGACATGTACGGTCGGTTCCCCGGTGGGCAGGCGCAGTACCTTCGTGTGCCCTTCGCCGACGTCGGCCCAATCAAGGTGCCCGATGGCCTTACGGACGAGCAGGTCCTCTTCCTCTCCGACATCTTTCCGACCGGCTATATGGCGGCGGAAAACTGCGACATCCAGCCGGGCCAGACAGTTGCCGTCTTCGGCTGCGGTCCGGTCGGTCTCTTCGCAATCAAGTCGGCTTTCCTGCTCGGCGCCGAGCGCGTCATTGCTATCGACACGGTGCCGGAACGTCTTGCCCTCGCACAAGCGGCGGGCGCGGAAACGCTGGACTACACGGATGAAGACTTGCAGCAAAAGATCGTCGACATGACCGGCGGCAACGGTCCCGACGCAGTCATCGAGGCTGTCGGTATGGAAAGCCACGGCGCAGGAGGCGTCATGGAGACGATGCAGACCAAACTGACGTCAACCGAAAGGCCCTATGCTCTCAGTCAGGCGATCCTCGCCTGCCGGCCGGGAGGAACCGTCTCTCTTCCAGGCGTCTTTGTCGGACCGGCCGTTCCCGCGCCGTTAGGAGCGTTCGTAGGCAAGGGCCTGACACTGAAGACTGGTCAGACGCACGTGCAGCGTTACCTTGAACCGCTCATGAACCTCATCGTCGAAGGCAAGATCGATCCGTCCTTCCTGATCACACACCGGATCGGGCTGGAAGAGGGACCGGAGGCATACAAGACTTTCAGGGACAAGCAGGACGGTTGCGTAAAAGTCGTGATCCGTCCTAACGGGTAGGTTATCCCATCTCCGGCGGAGCGACGCGCTTCGCCGGAGTATCCGTAGGCAAACCATATCTCTTCGTACGTTAAGGTACGCTCAGGCCAGCCAGCGGAACGGCGCCGGTCATGATCGCGTTATCATTTGCGGGGTGGGCAACATGAGGCTGACATAAGCGACAGTGTCACGTCGAAATTTTTTCTCTAAGTTCACCAAGACCGTAGCAGATCTCTCCGGAAAGCCGGCCACATTCGTTCTGCCGTCGCTCTCTCTTGTTGTTTTCTGGGCCGTCTCCGGGCCTTTCTTCGGCTAATCGTCGAAGAAGCCAATGCGGCTGCGCGACGCTAGCCTCCGAATCCGCGAAGCTGAAAAAAGCTCGTAGAGCAGTTTCGATTGGCAGATGTAAGGTCTGTCTCCGGCGCGAGGGTAGTGGCTCGTAACGAAAAGGCGGTATCGTCGCCAGCTAAAGCACTGGCCAGCAAGCTCACGCTTGCCTTTTCAGGCGGAAGCCAATCGTGCGCTCTTCGAACAACGCCGGCGGAGCAATGGGAAAAATTTTGAGAGTAGCCTAAATTATCAAACCCTATGCCAGCCGTCGATCTGGTGGCTGGCATTTTGCATTCGGTAACTGGCAGCCGGTCACTTTGGACGCAGTTCGGTCGCTTCGTCAGTTTGCAGTCACTGGACACCTTGGTCTTGCGTCATTTGCTTCTGCGCTGCGCTTATCGCGGTCTCCAACGTAACAAACGCCTTGGCGTCAAACTCCAATCGCATTGTGCTGCCCCCGGCCAACCGGGCATACAATGCAGCCCATCCTGGTGATCCAGGATCAAATTCGACAGCTTCAATTTCCGTGATCACAGCGCTGAGGTCGGCTTCGTCATTTGGTATGTCCTGCATGGCGTCCTTTTCTTGCGAACTCTCTATTTACCGGTAGATGGCGCTCCGTCGAACAAAGGCCAGCGCCGGATGACGATTGACGGGCGCGAGGTTTAGCTCGAGACATTGATTTTGGTGACAGCAGGGAGCCAACCAAGTCTCTAGGGGTTTTGAAACGGATGGGAAAGATCATCGGCTGTCGCACAATCCGGTACCAGCCATCGAACTGGTCGTTAACGTGTCCGTCCGAGTGCATAGCGGCAATCAAGGTGAGATTCGGCGAGCCTGGCGAAGATGAATAACTATCAGAGCTCAGCAGGGCACAGGGAGCATTCTCGTGAGGGCGATCCGGAGGTAAAGAAGGTTTCAGACGGATTCAAGCCAAGGGCGATTGACATGTCAGGCGTCGAAAAGGATGCCAAAGGACAATTCTCGCCGAGTCAGTAGCAAACCGAAAGTCGACTGGTGTCATAGCGCACGAGACACACTGGGACATCAACTTCAACTCCGCCGACAAAGAGTGGGGTGGAGGCCGCGCCGTCACGCGACCTCGCATCAAAATCGTGACTTAGCGGCTTCCAGGAAGCATCTGGCTCTGCCGCAGGTCGTCGATCGACTGCTCCTGCGACCTCCGGTCGTCCGCAGGCCGGTCGCCTTCGGACACGTCGCGCTGATGGCCCGTCGGGACAACGTCGTCAACGATATCGTAGGGAAGGTTCTCGGCCAGATCGTATCCACGCACGCGCGGCGACGTTGCCTGCGAGCTTCTTGTGTAGCGGCCGACGCCCCTGGCGCTCCCAGCAGCCTCGTCCGCCTGGAAAGCGTCGTCCTTCGACGGATTAGCCTGGTGGCTGCCCCCGGCCGTCCAGCCTTCCTCTCGCCATAGGTCCGCACGCTCGTCCATGTCAATCGAGCCTTCGTCATCAAGGATGTCATGCGCCGTGTCGTAATTGCTCTGGTCTACGGACGCGGACACGAGAAACCCACCACGGCGGAGCCCTTCGGCGTAGACGTCGCGGTCTTCATCGGGAAAGAACCAGCCGGCGAGCCCGGCCCAAAAACCGGAACCTTCCGCCGCGGTCGCTGGACCTTCGCTGTCGGCTTCGTAGCCCGGCATCAGGCGGACGTCGGAGACCCCGGCCGACTTCAATTTGTCAATGGCCGTCTCGGCCTCGCTTCGGTTGTCGAAAAACGCGGTAAGCGTGCTCTTGGCGAGGCCGCTGGCGAAGTTCGGCGCGCCTTCATTGTAAGTGTTGGTCATGGTGTGCTCCTCCTATGTTTGGTGAGGAGCCAACGGGCGTCAAAGCTGAATGTTCCGAGAAGGCTACATTGGCTTGATCATGTGCCCTTGCAGACCTTCTAGGTCGGGCGCGACGGGTCTGCATCTGCACCCATTTCCAAGGATCGATCTCTGGAGCGAAGCTCGGGGCTTCCCGACCCGCAGCAAGTGCACATCGCTTGGTGATCGGGCACCGTCCAGATTGCTCACACGTTGTGGTGCTCTAATCCTCGAAAACGACAGTGACACCGGGCTTGACCATGCTGCTGAGCTCCTCGACGTCCCAGTTCGTAAGTCGGACACAGCCGTGAGACCCAGCTTTGTCGATCAATGATGGTTCCGGCGTACCGTGGATGCCGTAGGTCGGCTCAGAGAGATCGATCCAAACGGTACCCACGGGGTTGTTGGGGCCACTTGGAAGTGTGAGCTTTGACTTATTCTTGCCTTGCTGGAAATTGATTCTTGGATTGTAGACGTATGGCGGATTTCGAGCGACACCGTTGACCTTGTGCTTTCCTGAAGGCGACGGGTTATCCTCGCTGCCGATGGTTGCCGGGTAAACGACCGAAACCTTGTCGTTCTCGTCGTAGGCGACCAGTTCGCCTGCCTTTCGGTGGGCCTCGATCCGCTTCACGTTCCCGGTCCGGGGAGCGCCCACAACGGCAACAGACAGTGTTTCGCCAGGTATAAACTGCGCCGTTGGGTTCAGCGCACGTATCAGGTCCACGTCCATGTGGAAGCGCTCCGCCAGTTTTTCGGCAACGCTGGTGTATCCGAGATGGGCCATTTTCGCCTGCTCCGAGTAGTCTTTCGGAATTTCTGGGACGATGTCGTCGCCGTCATCGGCCGCGATCGTGTACGGCCCAATAACATGCTGGTCGTCAGACAGACGTGCTACAATCTCTTCGTCTAGTTTCGCGTCGACGGGGAGCCCCTGCAGCAGTTCGAAGCCTGCGATGGCCTTCCTGACATTTGCTCCATCCAAGCCGTCGATAACGCCTGGCGACGCACCTGCACGATCTAGCAAGACCTGAAGGTGAATAACCGCGGGATCGGGCTTGTCGGTCGGGAGGTGTTCGAGCCTCTTGTCAGACAAGAGCGAAGAAAGATTGACGCTGTTGATCTCTTGTGGCGAGAGGTCTTGGGCGTGAACGACCCCCAAAGATGCGAGGGAGATAAATGAACCGAGGACGATTTTTTTCATCATGCCGATTAATCGCGCAGACGCGCCCGCGGTTCCATGGGTGCGGGACGAAGTGCCGATTTCTCAAAGAAGTAGGCCTGTGCCATCAATGTCTAATGGACAAACCTTTCGTGGCCATGCCTCAATCTTTTCGTCTCGCTCCGGTGACCGTTATTCCGCTAATGGAGCGGGATGACCAAATCTCCAGCGCTCACAGAGTTTTCAGCAACCGGAGGAGAGGAGGGCTACCATCTCCAATGGGGTCCGCCGTCTGGAAGCGATATATGTGGGAATTTCCTCGCCATGGAAGCGGCGTTTGGACGCAGCTTGGCCTTTCAAGTTCCGATTGAAACGCCCGTTGGAAAAGGCCACGCCACATGCGGCTTTCGGTGAACCCGCTCGCCGCGATGGCAGCCAGAGGAGACAGTCCGAGCGTCATGCGCGCGTGGCCTTCTTCTCGAAACCTAGACGATGACGCGGATGACCACACGGGAACGGACATGGCGCATAGGAGGCGTCGCATTACGCGCCGCGCGGGTGGTTAGTTGAGCCACGGCCCTAGTTGTTGGCACTAGGCCTCTACGTCCTTTCACTTGGCCTCGCAACTTCGGCGCTCGCCAATCGTCCGGCGGATCGGACGGGAGCGCGGGGGGCTTTAATGGCGGCACAGCAGCCGGGTCTGGCACGAACAACGGCACAAGTTCTAGGACGGTACTGGATCGATGGTGAGAATACCGATTGCAACGCTGGTTCAACCAACACTGGCCCGGGCACCGCTGGGTCGGCGACGCAAAGCAACCAGGTATGCATATCAACGCGGTGACGAGCAGTACGGACAGTTGGAGGAGCTCCAGAGCCTCTAAACCTCGATTGATTTCATCGCGCCGATCAGATTTACATTCCAATTGTCAAGCGCATCAACGGCTTCAGAAAGACCTGAGCTCGTGCCTGCAAAAGCAGCGCCGTGGCCTAAATGAACTCTGGCGTCCGTATTTTTTGAAGTGTTTCTTTATTAGGTGTGCTGCAAGTACGCCTATTGTGCGCGTTTCCGCCGGATGACAAACGTGGTGTCATACGCTCAAGAAACTTGGGAGTAGACGCTGCCAGAGCATCGGCAGCACCGGAGGCGGAATGGGACAAATTCAGCTTAATCACAGCAGGCACGGATGGGCGCTTCTTGCTATGCGTTTACCTCAAATCCGAGTGCTTGCAGGCAAGTGGATGCTTGATGAGCTCTGCGAGTCTTACAGTCAGGTTTCACTGTATTTGGGAAAGCTGTCGGCTGCTAACGCTCCGGTCGAAGAAATCCGAGACTACGAGGCTTTAAGGGATTCCATCGAGATGGAAGCCGAGTACTTCGCCTCCGTCGTCGATGAGGTCGCGGCAGCTTAGTGCAAGATGAGCATATTTAGGGTCACGCGTTTCTTGCAAAATAAAAAAAGCTTCTAAACTTTCCCCGCACGGTGCTTGTTGGGACCAACCCTGTCGCCGCCGCAAGTTCGACATCATCTGGGCCCGGGGCCCGACGGAGCTTATCGAACGCCTAACCCTGGCGTTTTGACACAACTTTCGACGCTAGTTGGGCATCTTGAGGCCTAATATTGCGGTATCGCGCAGAAGGCGCGCCAGCTCCTCCTCGTCTTTGATGCCGAACTCCAACCAGTCGACTAGCATCGGCGCCGTCGTCATATTTGGCGCTGCCCTTATCGCAGAATGCTCCGCGCACCATTCGGACAAAACGCGATCCAGCTGTGTCCCGATCGCTTCCATGCTGCAAGCTCGGACGTCTCTCCGGCACTTGCGCGGCTTATGGCAGCTGTCAGAGCGGCGCGACCGCGATCGGTGTCGGGAGGGACATGGAACTGCGCGCACCACGAGGTCGATGTCCTCTCCATCAAGCGAACGTAGATCAAATAGGGACATGCTGGCTCTCCCGGTGACGGCAAGAGCGCAAGTATCTCCCAAGCCGTCTCAGCCATGTCAGGGGACCGATGCCGACAAGATATACGGTTACGCGATAATGCCCCGCAAAATCGGCTGCCTCTTCGAAGGAACATTCCGAGTGGCTGGAGCTTCTCCTTTTTGACCTCGAAGCAGGAGAAGCCTTTGTTCATCGTTCATCACCTCAACAATAGCCGGTCGCAACGCGTGCTATGGCTACTGGAAGAACTTGGGTTCGAGTACGCGATCCGCTTTCACGAGCGGAACAAAGACATGACAGCACCTGCGGAACTAAAAATAGTTCATCCACTCGGCAAGTCGCCGATCCTGGAGGACCTCGATGCCGAGGGTGGCGCAGTTACCCTCGTGGAGACTGGTGCTATCTGTGAGTACCTCGCCGGCAAAGCTGGCGGGAAACTTGGCTGTCCCGTCGACCCCCGAGAAGCGATTTCCTACCGACAGTTCCTTCATTATGCCGAGGGATCAGTCATGCCAATCCTGTTCGCTAGTCTTGTAGTTTCCAAAATGCCATTAATCGGACGCTACGGGGCCAAACGACTGCGTCCCATGTTGAACGTACATCTAGATTTCATCGAAAACGTGCTTGCACAGAGAACGTGGTTCGCCGGCGAGTTGCTGACTGCCGCCGACGTAATGATGAGCTTTCCTTTGGAAGCCGCTCGTTCGCGTGGGTTGGTAGGATCAGACAAACCCGCGACCATTGACTGGCTCCGCCGTATCCATGCACGCCCGGCGTACCAGCGCGCGCTGAGCAAAGGCGGAGCTTACGCTTTCGTGCCCACGCAGGATCGTAATCTCAGTGCCCATGCCGGCATCATGTCAACCCAACAATTGGAGACGTCCTCGTGACCCTCACGGCTATCGCTCTCAACAGTACCCTCAAGTCGAGCAGCGGCGATCCCTCGTCGACGGACCGCATGCTTAAACTAATCGCGGACGCGATGCGCGAGCTTGGTGTCGAGACCGACATCATCCACCTCGCCGATCATAACATCAAACCGGGGGTTACGTCCGATGAAGGCACCGGCGACGCGTGGCCGGACATCCGAAAGGCGATACTCAGTGCCAACATCCTCATCCTTGGCACGCCGATCTGGATGGGACAGCCATCGTCTGTGGCGAAGCGCGCGCTTGAACGGATGGACGCCTTCCTTGAGGAAACCGACGAAGAGGGAAAAATGGTTTCGTACGGTCGGGTCGCCGCTGTCGCGGTGGTCGGCAACGAGGACGGCGCGCACCACGTTTCCGCGGAAGTCTATCAAGCCCTGAATGATGTCGGGTTCACAATACCAGCTAATGCCGTCGCCTATTGGGTCGGAGAGGCAATGGGTAGCGTTAATTTCGTCGATCTTGACGAGGTTCCCGAGGTGGTAGCGAACGCAGTTGACATGCTTGCGCGCAATACGGTCCACCTCGCTCGACTGTTGAGTGGAAGCAATTATCCCGGTGAGAAGTAGTGAACTCTCCCGGCTACGCGTCGGATCGTGAATGGATGCCGTAAGGCGATTTACGCCCTTATACCAGCTGGAGACATTCACCAGAAGCGAACTGAACTGGAACGATAGCGACACCGAGGGCGGGGCGGCGTGGGGCGATTTTCTGCAGAAGTTGACGATTGATCGTTCCGCTCCTCAAACAAGCGTCCGCGAGTTGGGTTTCGTTATTGAAGCGAAGGAGGCGAACCTTTCAGATGGCCCCGTCTCGCGCTCGCAGGACTTGGGCGACATTATTTACGAAAGCGCTAATTCTGACAGCCTGGAGTTGCGTGCGTCCTTGATCGCCGTCGCGCTCACTCGAATTGACCGTCGTGATAATGTCCGCCACGTCGCGACGGATTAGAACTTCGCCATGAGGAACAAAAGAGCTCTACGCAGATTAATGGAGCAGTCGCAATTTATCGGAAGCCCATCTGGTAAGCTTGCCCGTTACAGGCCGCGACAGCATAGAGAAACCCTCGCTCGGTCCCTCGCGAGGGTTTCTCTTTTTAAAAGAACCCAGCATTTTTTCAAAAGCCTTCAGCCGATTGGCCAATGCGACGGTCGATCTATCCCAACTCGTGGCCATCTACCCGACACTTAGGAAACCTGAGCATTCGTCGTCCTTTCTCGGAACAAGTCGAGTCGGTGGTTGTTATCCAGCGCTAACCAACAAGTCCTCAGGAGGAAACCATGCGCTTGAAACTACTTGCAACGGCTATTCTTACGGTTGGAATGTCGACTGCTGCATTTGCGCAGTCTAATCCCGCGCCCGCCGGGTCGACGATCGACAAAAACCAGAATGATACTGGCGGCGGTGCCAACACCGACATGAAAAAGCCGAAGGCTGTCGATTCATCGAGCACCGGCAGCACGATGAAGATGGACAAGACGAAATGCCAAGACCCCGCCAGCAGTGCCGGCGGCAACAAGCTTCAAACCCAAGGCGGTAAGAGCAATGCGACGCCGGAAGACGAAGCTTGTGCGGCGCATAACAACTAGTATGAAAACTGGTTCAAAGTGTCGCCCGCCTTGCGGGCGGCACTTTGACGGTGAACAGTTGTTGCAACCCCGATCTCACCTGTTCTCACTTAGAATTCATCATCCGCCTGCACGTCCGTTGATTGGATTCGAAAAAATACTGCCGCAGTAATATGCGACGGAACATGTACCTCCCACGCAGGTTTGGCCTGCGCACCGGAGGAACAATCATGAAATATCGATTAGGCTCTGCCGCCATCGCGACGGCACTTTCCCTTTTTTCTACTGCGCACGCGCAGCAAGGAGACGGAACCGACGTCAAGATCACTACCAACGTTTTCAAGCCGAACAAGGTCCAACCGACCAGCGACCGCATCGGTCAGTTGAAGGTCCCGGACGGCTTCAAGGTCCAGCCATTCGCCAAAGGCCTCGGAAACTCCCGCATTATCGCAGTCTCCGACACTGGTGACGTTTACGTCAGTCGCCGTGAAGAAGGCGATGTTCTGCTCCTCAGGGATGCCGACGGCGATGGAACGGCGGATGGAGCTCCGATCCAGGTTGCGTCGCGCGCGCAAGCGCACGGATTGGCAATCAAGGACAACAGGCTCTACCTCGTAACGGTCAAGGAAGTCTTCGTCGCGGATATCAAAGAAGACGGGACGCTTGGTGAACTCAAGCTGATCATCGGCGATTTGCCAGATGCCGGCCAACACCCTAACCGGGTTTTGGCATTCGGACCGGATGGAATGCTCTACATCAGCGTCGGCTCTACTTGTAACGCCTGCAACGAGAGCAACGCCGAGAACGCAACGATGCTTCGCGCAACGCCCGACGGAAAAAGCAGAGCTATCTTCGCCTCAGGCCTTCGGAACACAATCGGCTTTGACTGGAATAGACAGACCGGCGAACTGTGGGGGCTCGATCACGGTATCGATCTTCTTGGTGACGAGGTCCAACCTGAAGAACTCAACCGCCTGGAGCAGGGAAAACAATACGGCTGGCCGCATGTCTTCGGGGCAGGCGACATCTATCCGCAGTCGACCCCGGTTGGTGGACTGACGAAAGAACAGTGGCGCGATCAGAGCGAGCCGATGGTTATCGGATACACCGCTCATGCCGCCCCGATGCAAATGAAGTTCTACAGCGGATCGGCCTTCCCCGCCGAATACCAGGGCGACGCGTTTGCGACAATGCGCGGCTCCTGGAACCGCAATCCTGCATCCGGTTATGAGATTGTCCGAATCCATTTCGAAAACGGCCAGCCCAAAAGCATCGAGCCGTTTCTCACCGGGTTTCTCAGCGATGGCGGTAAGACGCATTTTGCGCGGCCGGTCGGCCTGGCTGTCGCCAAGGATGGATCGCTGCTGATGGCCGACGATACCAACGGCGTGATCTATCGCGTCTCCCACGATGGTGATGGCAAGAAAGCCGCGGCTGCGAAAGCCGCTCCCGCCAAGCCGATGGAAGAGCAGGCCGCAAAGGGTGTCGGTGTCCCGCTCGCCAAGGACCGACCGGAAACAAAAACAGACAAAACGCTGTCGGTTTCATCCGACGCTTTCGCTTCTGGTGGAGCAATCCCGCAGAAACACAGCGAATATGCCGATGGCGTGTCGCCGGGCATTCGCTGGAAAGCCGTTAAGGGCGCGGCATCCTACGCCATCGTGATGGAGGACCCGGATTCCCACCCGATCATGCCGTTCGTGCATTGGGTGGCTTGGAACATTCCTGCGGGCGTTACAGAACTGCCGGAAGGTCTCCAAGAGCAACTACGCCTCATGGAACCAGAAGGCGTGATGCAAGGCCGAAACAGCTCCGGCACTCACGGATACTTCGGTCCCAAGCCCCCCGTTGGTGATCCCGCACACCACTATCATTTCCAGGTGCTGGCTCTCGACGCCGTTCTCGACATCCCTGCGACATCAGATCGAGACGCGTTTCTCGCGGCCGCATCCGGGCATGTCATCGGCAAGGGTGAACATGTCGGAACCTACGGCCAGACCGTCGAACCGCCTAAGCAGTAACCAACTTATTTGAAGGAACCACCATGTCGTTCAAACTCCACACTGTCCGCACACTTGGTGCGGTCGCTGCTCTATCACTCATTGCATCAGTATCACTGGCGGAGCAAGCCAAGCCCGATCCGCAAATGCAAACCGTTCTCGATGCTCTAAATTTGCTCCGGGCCAAACCGTTTCATACACTGAGCGTCCCGGACGCTCGAATGCAGGCCAGTCCGGCTGACGCTGCTCGAACCGTACAGCGGGATCGGAAGGTATCGCCATTGCCTGAGGCGAAGGTTGCGACAAAGGATTTCGCCATCCCCACAGCCAGTGGGGCGCTGCCGGCCCGAGCCTACATCCCGGAAGGTGATGGCCCGTTCCCTGTTGTCCTTTACTTCCATGGTGGTGGCTGGGTCGTTGCCGATCTGAATTCTTATGATGCAACGCCTCGCGCGCTGGCTCTCGGATCGAAGGCCTTGGTGATTTCGGTCGACTATCACCACGCCCCTGAAAGCAAGTTTCCGGCCCAGCATGATGACGCCTGGGCGGCCTACACCTGGATCGTGGAAAACGTCCACACCATGAATGGCGATGCCAAGCGAGTTGCTGTTGCAGGAGAAAGCGCCGGGGGCAATCTCGCCGCGAACGTCGCGCTCATGGCGAAGAAGAAGAAGACGACCGAACCCGTCTACCAGCTCCTTGTCTATCCGATAGCTGGAAACGACACCAACACGCCATCCTACCAAGAAAGCGCCAACGCGCTGCCGCTCGGGAAGGCGGATATGGAGTGGTTTATCTCGAACGTCTTCACATCGAAGGACCAGACGTCCGATCCCCGCATCAACCTCGTTGGGAGAACGGACCTCGCAGGACTGCCGCCCGCGACTGTAGTAACGGCGCAAATCGATCCCCTTCGCTCTGAGGGGCAGGCCTATGCCGAGAAGCTCAAGGATGCCGGGGTGAAGGTCAATCTGATCGATGTCGATGGGGTGACGCATGAATTCTTCGGGATGGCGAAAGTTGTCGACAAGGCGAAAACCGCCGTCGATGCAGCCAACGATGATCTCAGCAAAGCCTTCGGATCAAAGAAATGAGCAAGGAGAACAAAATGCGCAATATTCCATACGTAGCGCTCGTAGCTGCCTTGCTGGCACAGCCAGTATCGGCGGTTGAGATCAAAGCAAAGGCCGCTGGTGATGCAGCACCGATGATGACGGTCGACACAAATTCATTTGTTAAGACCGTTGTCAGTGCCAACGAGTTCGAGGTTCGCTCGAGCGAGCTGGCGTTGAAGACTGCAGATAACGCAGATCTCAAGGAGACGGCGAAGATGATCATTGCCGATCACAAGAAGGCTGGCGAGAAGTTGAAGATGCTCCTCGACGCCAAGACGATCGAAGCCCCGGCACCCGCGGAGCTCGCTCCGAAACATCAGAAGATGATGGACCAGTTAAATGCTGCCAAGGGAAAGGACTTCGATGTCCTGTACCTCGATATGCAGGCGCAGGCACATATGGAGGCGGTCGGGCTCTTTCGCACATACGCTGGATCGGGAGACAATCAGACGATCGTGGGGTTTGCAAAGGAGACGCTTCCAGCACTGGAAACGCATCTCGCTCACGTTATGATGCTCGTTGCCGAAGAATAGCGTGTAAATTGCTGCCTAAGCTTGCGGATGCTCCGTGGCGTAGGCAGCGCTCATGTTTCAGCATCTAGGCAGTCATGAACGTGATTGTGTGCACGATCAACTGAGCCGGCGCGTTTAGGCCAATATCGAACCCCCCTTAGTCAGCGGGGCGTTCTAGGGGTAGCCGAGACCGTCCAGACGCGGCCGGAAGCCGCGGCTCATTTTCTACCTTTACATCGCCGTTGAAACAGGGCGCGACCATCCGGCGGATCAACTGCGTGCCAAGACCCCTTCGTTCTGGCTGGACGACAGGGTGCCGCTCTCCGTCAGTTTCTCCTCGACACAAAGAGGTAGTGGAGGCATCAGACACCTAGAAAACAGCACATCGTGCTACCAATGGCCGGGTGCGTGGACCACTGACGAGCGCCAAACGCAATGAAATTCAAGTAGGGGAGGCCGGAGTGGGCAGTAAGCCTCGGTCGCCTTTGGTTGGCATAGCTGACTGGGCCACACTATTGATGTGGCCCAGTGCGCAATTAGGCCGCCTTTGTACCCTTGGCATTGGCAGCTGTCTCGGCAAGCTGCGTAAGCTTCTTATCGGTCGCTTCTTCTTCCTTGAGGTTGGCCTGTAGGAGCGGAACTGCATCCTTCAAGCCAAGCTGGTTCGCCCAAGCGATCAACGTGCCGTAGCGAGCGATCTCGTAGTGCTCAACTGCCTGCGCCGAAGAAATTAGGCCTGCATCAAGAGCAGGAGAGCCCTTGAACTCTTCCATGATCTCTTCGCCCTCGGCGATAATACCTTGGATCGCTTCGCATGTCTTACCGCGAGTCGACTTGCCGAGAATTTCAAACACCTGCTCGAGGCGCTCGATCTGACCCTGCGTTTCGTCGCGGTGCTGCAAGAAACCTGCCTTGCCTTCTTCCGACTGCGAGGCGCGAGCCATTTTCGGCAGCGCCTTCAAAATCTGCTTTTCGGCAAAGTAGATGTCCTTGAGGGTATCAAGGAACAGGTCGTCGAGTGTCTTGGTGATAGCCATATTTTTCTTCTCGGTTTAAACACGATTTGAACTTCGGTTGATGGGGATGGTTCCGCCAACGACAGTCCGACCAACCGCTAAATCATGATCTCGCCGCCCGTGACGGGAACGACGGCTCCCGTCATGTAGCTGCCAAGGTCGGAGGCAAGCAGTACGTAAGCCCCGGCCAACTCCGCCGGCTGTCCGGCCCGTCCGATCAACGTGTTTTGACCGAACTTCGCCGCCTTTTCCGGCGGCATTGTCGACGGAATCAATGGCGTCCAGATCGGGCCGGGCGCGACAGCGTTTACCCGAATGCCTTTCTCCGCCACCATTTCCGCAAGCCCGGCGGTGAAATTCGAGATCGCGCCCTTCGTCGACGCATAGGCGAGCAGTTGAGGCGAGGGTTGGCGCGACTGGATGGACGTCGTGTTGATGATCGCGCTTCCCGATCGCATGTATGGAATGGCAGCTTTGGAGAGGAAGAACGGCGCGTAGATGTTCGTGCGAAACGTGCGATCCCACTCCTCGACAGAAATGTCGCCGATGTCGGCGTATGTCCGCTGAAACGCTGCATTGTTAACGAGGATATCGATGCCGCCAAGCTCACGGACCGTTCGCTGAATTACCTCGTTGCAGTGGGTCTCCGTTGTCAGGTCTCCCGGAATGAGAACGGCCTTTCGGCCGGCTTCGCGTACCCACTTTGCGGTGTCCTTGGCATCGCCATCTTCGTTAAGATAAGCAATCGCCACATCAGCGCCTTCGCGGGCGAAGGCAATCGCAACAGCTTTGCCAATCCCGGAGTCACCACCTGTCACCAAGGCTACTTTTCCTTCCAGCCTGCTGTTGCCGCGGTAGGTCTGCTCGCCGTGATCGGGAGTGGGCTGCATTTGACCCGTGTAGCCCGGCGGGTCTTGGTGCTGCTCGGGATAAGGCGGAGTTGGATATCTCTCATCGGTCATGGCTTCCTCCTTGTTTTAACCCGACCTAAACAAGCATGCGCGGTAACGGTTCCCTTGAACACGTCCTATTGCGGCGGAGGTCTTGTACGGCAAGCCCTGCAAATAGCGGCGTGGCCTGCTGGTCAGGCTGCTTGACGTAGGTCGGCTTTTTTCATCTCCTTCAAGTCGGTCATGTTGAGATAGCGGTTTGCCTCCAGCCAGTTTTCGTGGGTCTCCACGGCGAGCGGTCGGATGAGGCGTAGGCAACTGTCCTCGTTGGGAAAGATGCGCAGCACGATCGTCCTGCGTTTGATCTCCTCGTTGAAACGCTCGGCAAGTTTGTGGACTTCATGTGTTTGTGGTGCTGGCGAGGCAGTCTGTAGAAAGTGAACGTTTCCTCTGGTCTCCTCCGCCCAGCTGGCGAGTTTGGGGTATCGCGGTTACCATTTCCTCAGCCAAGCAGCGAGATCGGCGGCTATCGATGGTTTATTCTCATTCCTGTCGTGGCGGGGCTCCATTGGAGTTGGTGACGTTGGACATCACCAGCCTGCCATGACCGCTCAAATCCTCAACAGATTTTTGCAGAACCTCCAGCACACTACCGAAACTGAGAGATGGTCGACTCGCAGATGTGCGACTAGAAGCCAGTATCAAAGACAGTCACTGTGTCCCGGTTCAACCCGGGAGAGTGATAAGATGGAAGTCATAGATATTTGCATGCCTCAAACGTCGGCCGAAGCAGGCCTGCTTGACGAAATGCATCGGTTGCGGGCGAAGGTTTTCCAGGGACGGCTCGGCTGGGATGTCGCGTGCCAGGATGGCCGCGAGTTCGATCAGTTCGATGACTGCGGGCCGACCTATATCCTGGTCCTCGATGAACGGGCAGGGGTCGTTGGGTCGGTCCGCCTGCTTCCAATGGATGGTCCGAACATGTTGATGGGCGTGTTTCGGCAATTACTGGAGAACGGGCAGCTTGCGACCAATTCGACGATGATCGAAAGCTCGCGCTTCTGCGTCGACACGTCCACGCAATCGAGCCAGCGTGGAGCAACGCATGAGGCTACGTTTTGCCTCCTTGCCGGCATAATCGAGTGGTGCCTGCGAAACAACTGGACGGATCTGGTGACGGCCACCGACCTTCGCATGGAGCGCCTGCTGCGGCAGCGTGGTTGGCCGATCACGCGACTGGGAGAACCCTGTCTGATAAACGAGACAAACAGCGTAGCCGGTCGACTTGCGATCAACCGCGATACGTTCGACCTGTTGCGACCAGTGTCTTACCGTTCGAGACTCTCGCCAACCACCCGCAAAGCTGCCTAGCCTAGGCAGATGGTTCGCCCATGTTGCGGCGAACCATCAAGCGCTGAGAACAGGGCACACGCGAAATCAGACCAGACGCATTGACGTTGCGACGCACAGCGCCTCCTGCAGGTTTCTGGCGCCCAACTTTGCTCTGACATTATCGAGGTCGAACCTGACAGTATGGTAAGAATGCCCGGTGATCGATGAGATTTCATGCCAGGGCATTCCAGTCGACGCCCACCGCACACAGAGTGCTTCGCGATCGGTCAGACCGGGTTTGCGCATCATGGTCGGGTGCGAGGAATTCCTAAAGCGCTGATGCAGGAAGGCCACCGCGGTCGCAGCCAGGGCAATGTCGGAGGCCACGACCTCATGTAGCGGTCCCTTCGATGATGTCGCAAATGTCAGCATGGCGACCTGGCCGTATCCTGTTGTGATCGGGATTGTCAGGCCGTTGCGGATCCCAAAGTCGGATGCCTGGTCCCAAAAACCTCGCTGATCGGCGTTCGCGATTTTTCGTTCGGCATCGACAGACCATCTGAAAATCTGCATCAAGCGCTTTCCCATCGTGATGATGGGATCAACGATCATGTAGGAGCGATCGAAATAGAGCGACTGCCACTCGGGCGCGTAGTTCGAGATTGCAAAATTTTGAGCGGTTGCCGCGCGCAGGCTCAGATAGGCAAAACTGTCATATCCATTGCGCCTGGCGACACGCCCGATGGCCTTTTGAAGTGCGGGTTCAGACCCGATCGAGAAGGCGCAGTCGATAACACTTGCAAGTAAGGTCCGTGAACTCATCCCATCTCTCTCCCAAGTTAGGACACTGCGATCGGACACCGTCGAGCGAGCTGGAAAGACACTGCCAGCGGGCGCAGTCCGACCATGCCATTGATAACTTCCCCGGCTAAATATATTTATTTTGATATGAATATCGTCGGCCAGTACGAGCTTCAACACGCGCGCGAAGCCGCAACAAAACTTAACAAACCCAGGGGCGAGGTCTGGCCCTAGTCCGATATGACGTCGACGACGAGTATGTATCCGCCGAGCCGGACCGTCTTGAGGAGTGTCGGACTGTCACTGTGCGGTTCGAGCTTTTGCCTCAAGCGGCTGACATGCACGTCGATCGTGCGTGTGACCGGGCCTGCAAGCCCGGTATGAGTGAGCGAAAGGAGCTCCTCACGCGTCATGACGCGTCCAGGGTTTCGACAGAAGGTCAACATCAGATCGAACTCCGTTGAGGTGAGATCGATGGTTGTTCCCGTCAGGTCTCGCAGGACCCGCTCGCGAGGATGAAGAGCGAACTTGCCAAAGCGTAAGACCGTCGGGTCGACACGATGACTGAGCGCATAGGCGGCACGCCGCAACAGCGCTCTGATCCGTGCTTGACATTGGGACATGGCCAGAGAGGCGGAAAAACAGTCGTCGACTCCAATATCGAATGCCATCTCGATCAGATCTTCTCGGTCCCCCGGGAGAATGACGATCAATGGAATGTCGCTCGTTGCGCGAACTTGCTCGCACAGTTGAAGGCCGGCCTCGGCGTCGCCTGACGCAACGATGATGACGAGGTCAAGACGGGCCGAGATCAGAAGGCGTCTGAGCTTGAGGAGTGAGGACACCTGGATAGCATCCAGTGACATGGCTCGAATGGCCGAGGCCAGAACGTCATCTGGTGTTGAGCTTTCCGCGGATAGCAGGGCGACACCGACCTGCGGGCCGGCGCTTGAAGAGGCGTCATCCAATATGGCTTCCAGTCGGTGCACGTGCCGGTCACAGCGATCGGCGCTGTACCTATAGTTGCACTCATGGCGACTGGCGCCAACTCTCAGATTTGATAGTAATGCAGTGGCATTGCCAGACTACCTGTGACGCCCGCCGCCCTCACGTTCTTCGAGTGCCAGTATCTTGGCCTGCCGGCTACCTGGGCAGCCGAGCTTCGACAGGCGGCACCCGGCACATGACGAGGGCCTGAATTTTCCATTCTCGGTGCCTGAGACATCGTGCGAGAAGAGGAGTTCGGTTGGGTCTGAGCTTTTGCACATCGTTGATCTCTCCGTGATTGGTCTGCAAGTGGATCGTGCGCCGACCGGCGCTTAAACACCAATCGAGATAGGCGCGTATTCATCTGGGCACGCTATCAGTCCGACGTCCGCGTATTTCGAGCTGCTCGAAACTGAAAGCGAGGCGATCGGCCGCGATCGGCGCTCATCATTACAGCCCGCCTGTTCCACCACTGACCTCGACGCAATCGGTTCGGCAACGACGGCCAGCTTAATCGGCGAACCTTCCAGATTGTTGCTGGTTGACCAATCAGACGCCAATGCTGCCGGGGCGTCCACCCAACAACCACCGTTGGGAAAAAGCCCCCACACCTGAGCCGATCTCGAACACTTGTGCCCAACCCAATGTGGTCCCTTCACCCACAGGGGCTCTTTCGCTTAGTCCCAACGGAGAGGAAGCAGGCGATGACATCCAGTATTCCGATAGTTTGTGGGTTCACCGGGATCGTGTCCCATGAGATGGTGTAAGTGCCGACGGGGCCACCGTACTCTCCGGCAAGGCCGGGAGGATCAACGTGCCACGGCTGGCAAGCTGATGATTGGATCATCGCTCATTTTGCCGATGGTTTCTACTGTCATGTAGCGCGACCGTTGCACCGCCCACTTGATGGCATGGACCGCTCCCTTTTCCTCAGCGAATATGGCGCTGTCTTTTTAGCACAGAGGAGCCATCCCATGCCTGTTGTCACCATTGGTCTTGATCTCGCAAAGACAGTGTTTCAAGCTCACGGCGTCGATGCTGCCGGTCAGACTGTTCTTCGCCGTCGCCTTGGACGCGGTGAACTGTTGGCGTTTTTTGCCAAGCTGCCGCCGTGTCTGATTGCAATGGAAGCATGCTCAAGCGCTCATCACTGGGCTCGGGAGCTCGTCATTCTAGGACATGACGTTCGGCTCATTCCGCCGCAATATGTTAAACCCTACGTTAAACGGAACAAGACTGACGCGGCAGACGCTGAGGCGATATGTGAGGCTGCGGGTCGGCCTAACATGCGCTTTGTCCCGATCAAGACTCGAGATCAGCAAGCAGTGCTCGTTCTGCATCGGTCTCGTTCCTTGCTGGTTCGCCAACGAACGGCATCGATCAACGCGGTAAGGGGATTGGTTGGTGAGTTTGGGCTTATCGCATCGAAGGGCCGCTACCGCATGTCAGAATTGCGGCAGCGCATGAATGCAATGACGTCAGATCAGCTGCCGTCGATCGCGTGCCAGGCTATCAATACCCTGTTTGATCATATCGACGTACTTGAAGAACAAATCGCTGCTGTCGAGCGACAGATCGTCGAGTGGCATAAAAGCAACGAAGACAGCCTTCGACTGGCGACAGCGCCGGGCATTGGCCCTATCACGGCGAGCGCGATCGTTGCGGCTGTGGGAAATGGTCGTCAGTTCCGGTCGGCGCGGCATTTTGCGGCCTGGCTTGGATTGACACCAAGGATGCATGCAAGCGGGAAGAAAGAGCGGATCGGAAGGATCAGTAAAGGAGGGGATCGATATCTGCGGGCGCTTCTAATCCATGGCGCAAGAGCGATTGTCGGAACGTTGTTCCGCAAAAACGTAACGCCTCGTCCTTGGCTGCTTGCACTCGCGGCACGCAGACCGACCAATGTCACAGCTGTCGCCGTCGCCCACAAAACAGCGCGCGCGTTGTGGGCAATGCTGACACGTGAGGAAAAATACCGCAAACCAATTGCCGCGGCACCGTCTGCAGCATAACAGCTCCAGCACTGTTCCCACGACCAGTGCTGGCTTGCGAGGGTAAGCGAATGTGATGGCAAACCGGTATGATCCGGGTTCGGCAAAGGCCCATGAAATGATGCGAGCCATATGAGCTCGTCCATTTGTCTGGCCGCCGATCCGCGAATACCATCAAGGCCAGCGGCCGAGCGGCTCGCATAGATAGGCCGGATACACGACCGCAAGCACCGTGTCTGCCGTGACGTTCAAATTATCCTTGCAAACCGGGAGCGGTCCATACACGTCATTTTGCTCAAGGAGCATTGCACCGACGAGCCTGACAATGGCATCTTCGTTTGGAAAGATACCGACGACATCCGTCCGCTTCTTGATTTCTCCATTGAGACGTTCGATTGGATTCGTGGAGTGAAGCTTGGTCCAATGTTGCTTCGGAAAACTCATATAGGCCAGGACATCGTGCTCGGCCTCATCCATGATCGCAGCGAGCTTGGGTACTTTAGGGCGGATCTGATCGGCGACATTACGCCATTGGCTGCTCGCGGCCTCCGGGGTCTCCTGGGCGAAAGCTGTTCCGATGAAGGCGGAAACAACCCGCCTGCCACTCTTGCCTGCATGCGCCAGCACATTGCGGGCGAAGTGGACCCGGCATCGCTGCCAGCTAGCGCACAGGACCTTGGAGACGGCAGCCTTGATGCCCTCGTGGGCATCGGAGATGACCAACTTGACGCCGCGTAGGCCTCGTCGCGTCAGCTTGCGCAAGAACTCTGTCCAGATCGGTTCAGCTTCTGAGGTCCCAACCTCCATACCGAGGACTTCTCGTCGACCATCGGTGTTGACGCCCACCGCGATGATGGCGGCAACAGAGATGATGCGACCACCGCGCCGCACTTTGAGGTAGGTGCCATCCACCCACAAATACGGCCAGTCGCCCTCGATTGGCCGATCGAGAAAGGCTTTGACCTTGTCATCGATCTCTCCCTGCCCGACAGGTAAATGCCTGCATTTGCCGAAAGGGGCGCAGAGGCGGGAAACCTGGCTCTTTGAGATGCCGCTCATCCCCATGGCCTTGACGAGATCATCTACCGAACGCGTCGAGATGCCCTGAATGTAAGCTTCCTGGATAACAGCTGTCAGCGCCTTCTCGGCCATGCGACGTGGCTCGAGGAAAGTTGGGAAGTAAGACCCTTTACGCAGCTTTGGGATACGCAGCTCTACCGTACCTGCACGCGTCTCCCAGTCACGGTCGCGATAACCGTTGCGTTGCGCCAATCGCGATGGGCTCTTCTCACCGTGGGCCGCGCCAGTTGCAGCGCTAACTTCCAATTCCATCAGTCGCTCAGCAGCAAAACCGATCATGTCGCGCAGAATATCCGCGTCCGGGGTCTTCTCCACAAGCTCGCGTAGGTCCATTATGTCGTTGGTCATCGATGTATCCTTCGTATCTGGTTGAGTGTCAGCAACCCAACCATACCGGAGATTATCGATGACCGCCCGCAAAGCCGCTCACTCGCTACAGCGCGCTAAGCTGGGGCGTGTCTGGTCGCCGGAAGTACGCAGCTGTGACGTCGCGCAAATCCACGGTCGTATCAGCGAGGGCAATGTCGAAGCTTCCGATGGACGGATCAAACGTTAATGAACAGGAAGCAAGGGATTCGGTGTTGAGCCGAAAGAAAGGCATGTTCCGTCGCGCCAATTCCCGAACGACATAATCAGTCGTGAGATCGCGGCGGTTTGAAAGAACCAGAACCGTCATTGCGGATCACATGAGAAGCGATGTGGGTTCGTTGTCATCTCGCTCGATTTCAGCTTCCGTTTTAGTCGAAAGCTCAAGCGCCAAACTGTTATTGGGAGCTTTGTCGTCGGACTCTTGAGCTGAGTCTGTCTTAGTCAAGAGCTCAAGTGACCAAAGCTGGCGTTCATCGTCCTGCTCAACTTCCGAAGCGGTTTTTGTAACCAACTCGAGCGAAGGCATGGACGTCTCGATAATGGGGCGCAGACCATCCGCGGTCTCGACGACCCACATGGACCGGGCTTCCGAATAGAAACCTTCGATGAAGCTACCTGGGGTCCGTTCTGTCGCGTACCTTGCCAGGAAAGGCTTTAGCATGACATCGCTGCGCGTTGGCTCATCCACTCGAAATGCTCCTCGATTCATCCTACATCATGCAAGCTACAATAGCCTGCGAAACTTACAACTGCTGGTGTAGCAAGACGGTTCATTCGTAAGCAGACGTACGGGCGCGGCCGTCTGCATTCGTAACGCTTGCTGGCAGCGAAAACTCAACCTTTGTCGGCCCGGAATTTGGATTTTGCACCCTAACCGCCGATCTCTAGTTGATCGGCCGGTTTGAATGCATTTGTTCTCAGGCATCCGCTCGTTCGACATTACGTCTCGTGACTTTCAAGCTATCCTTAGACAAACCTCGCAGTTCCTGGACGACCGATGATCCGAAAAGTACGTCGTGACGCTTAGTGGCGTGCAAGTCGCTCAAGAGTGATGCCATGTTCTTCCATTTGAGCCGCCTTGCGCCACCGGCCGACATCATGCCACGGCCATCAACCAGATCAGTGAGTTTCTCCTGGGCCTCCGGCGACAGATTGAGGGCGTGAGATGTGTACAAGAATTGCACGCCCGACAGCGCTCCGACATCGCCGACGCTTTGATCAGGGTCGGTTTCAGGCAGACTTTCGGGGACACCTCTCAAGTGTTCTGGAGACACTTTTTCGAAGTCTTGCCACAGGCCGGTGCCGATAGTTCCGCTGACATCGATGATCCACGGGCTGGCATCGCCGTGAAACGATAGAATGAGCTCCTTGTTGGCGCGTGTCATAGCAACGTAAAGCTTGCAGGAGGCACGGTGAGCCTCTTCCTTTGGTGCATCGTGGGGAGGCAAAACGACGTTGGTGCAGTTCAAGATTATAAGGACGTCGAACTCGTAGCCTTTGGTTTGCTCAAGATCGCAGAATACAATCCTATCTGATTTGGGATCGTAGTTCCCATCGAGCGCCGGGATAGAGCACCTATCCGCGAAGCCTTGAACGTCACGGGCAGAAAATCCTGCGAACGCGATGCATATAGTCTTGATCGTCGATGGCGCTGAATCGGCGAATGCCCTAGCGTAGGCTATTTCCTCCTCCAGGGTTTCAGCTGAAAGAGCCATCGGAACTGGTCCGCCAAAATTCGCGAACTTAGGATCAAGAATCTCTAGATCCGCGCTATCAAACATGTCCTCGTCTAGATTGTTCTTGAGGACCTCGTATGCCGCTTTCAAAATCTCTCGGCTGTTGCGGTAGTTTTTTTGGATGCGTTCGCGCGTGATGCCGGAAAGACCTGCGTCTGCGAGACTACGATGTTTTGGTAGAATGGTCTGCGCAATGTCGCCACACAAAAACACGTCATTTGGCCCGGGAGCGACGAGCCGCCGGACTACTTGGAATTCTGTTGTCCCGAAGTCCTGTGCTTCGTCTACGACGACGTGCGTGTACTCGGCTTGAATGGAACTAAGGTATCGGGAAAGAGCTGACGTCAGACCGAGATAGTCGATAACGCCGATATCTCGCATCTTCGCCTCCCATCCTTGAAGGCCCTGCAAGATGTCGGCTCGCCGGTCAGCGACGATCGGGAACCGCCGTCCCTTACGATCAACGCCTAGATAGTCGTTTCGCTGATCGGGCCGAAAAGCGCTTCTGATCCAGTCGAACTCTTCCCGAAGGTAGGCCTCGCCGCTAACTCCACGAGCGGTCATGGATTTGTGCAACGGCTGCAAAACCTTAGCGGCGGAGTTGTTTACCCATTGCCGATAGTACTCCCTGAAAACGAAGTCTACGTGCTCGTCCAGTTTCCAAGTCACGTCTGCATATAGCTTTTCGTTATGCGGCTCGAACCGGTGAAGTAAGCGCTGCGCCAGTTCGAAAAACGATGTAACTTCGATACGCGCACGTACTTCACTCTCGGTACAGACCGAATCTACGAGCTGCTTCAGCAAACCTGCGAGGCTTCGATTGAGCGTCAGAACAAGAACCTTCGACTTATTTTCCTTTGCGAGCCGAAGCGCGCGGCGGACCGCAACACATGTTTTGCCGGAGCCAGACACTCCCGAAAGCTGAGCGGTGCCGCTATACTCGGCGTTGACCACGTCCTCTTGCTCAGGGTGCAGGAACATGAACCATTCTTGCCACGAAGTTCTTTTCTCAAAAGCGCTGAGCCAAGTCTCGTATTCCGGCGAACCGATTCTCAGTCTTCTGATATCTTCACCATCCGCGATATCCATAAAGTCGCCGTGGTCGACATCGTTCATCAACTCGATCCGGCCCATCTTGAGGTCGATGTGAGCCTGAGCGCCGTCGTCGTTGCCCGCTAGCAAAAGATTGAAGACTGACCGCACGAACTCCGACTTATCAGCATCACTGATGTCGCCGACAATGCCGTCTATGTCCGCTGTCGTCAAATGGCCGTCAAGTGCCTCCAATCGCCTGGAAAGCGTCCTCGGTATGCCGTCGAAAACCTCATCGATGGAAGTGTCACTCAACCGATCGATCAGTGACGTGTAATGGTGCTCGGCTTTGTGACTGTACTGCTGCACGACATTGTGTCCGGCACCGGGAACCACGATCGCGCGATGGTTTTGCACACCGACACGCATTCCTTTATGGCCCTGGAGCCAGCGATCCACGTCGTCGTGGTCGCCCACGAAGACAAACGTGCAAGTCTTGTTCGATTGTTGGGTTACCAGCCGCCAGCCGTCCCCAAGATCATACTTGACGGCACTGTCGATGCGCGTTTCGCCGTGATTGGTCAACTGAAGGCCGACAAATGGATCAGGTCCGTCCAGGCTTCCGAGGACCGACTTCACTCGCAGGGCCTTCTTTTGCATTTGACCGCCGCGCATGAAGGCTTTTGCGAGAGCCTCTTCGAAGTCTTTTGTTTTGAAGTAGGCGATTTCAGTCGTGCTTGTGTCTTTTGCTGATGCCTTCTGCATTGTGTCGCTCTCACTAGTCACCGCCACCTACAGGTGGAAGGACGCAAATCTAGAAACTATCGAGAGTAAGCATACTAAGAGGTTGTGATCCAGATCGTAGATGCAAGAATTTCACCATAAATCTCACGCGGTTCGGCGATTTTTGGGGAAACCGTGAGTTGAGTGCCTCTAGATTTTCTTGAATACCGGCCACTATCCGACGAAAGAGATTTATTCGTATGAACTTGCATGCAACTTTGCCCGGACCAACATGTATAGTGAGAATCGAGGGCATCAGTGCGCGGGAACGAATGGAGCGGATTGAAGAGTTCACAGACGAGCGAAATAAGTCTTGGTGCATCCATTGCGGCCGCTCGCTCGTGACTGTCGAGACAAACCTGGACCACGTGCCGACGAAAAGTCTGCTAACGAAACCCCGTCCTCACCATCTTCCCGTCGTCGAGATTTGCCGCGAATGCAACAACGGCTTCTCTCGTGACGAACAGTACTTCGTTACCTTCCTTAGCTGCGTCCTTTCGGGCTCGGTCGATCCGGCCAAGCAACCAATATCGAGCGCCGCTCGTGCGCTGACCAAAAGCGCCGGACTTGCCTCGCTAATGGAGCGGGCGAAAAGAGAGTACCGCACGCGCGGCGGTGAGGATAAAGTGTTTTGGGTGCCTGATATGGAGCGCGTACATCGCGTCGTCCTCAAAAATGCGCGGGGTCATGCCTACTACGAATTCGGAGAGCCGATGCTGGACGAGCCGGTCAATGTATGGGCGTCACCTCTCGAATTCATGACAGCATCGGAACGCGCTGACTTCGAAGGTTTTGGTGGCGGTGGTCTTGTGGGCCTTCCCGAGGTAGGAAGCCGGATGATGACCCGGGTCTTCAGCGGGCTCGACTTGTCAGAAGGGTGGATATCCGTGCAGGCCGGCCGGTACCGATACTCTGTCGAACAGGATGGTGGCATCGTCGTTCGTTCAATCATCGCAGAGTATCTGGCGACCGAGGTGAGGTGGTAGCGCAGGCGGCAAGCTGGCTGACTTATGCGATCCATCAGTCGGCTTGCGGTCTGCGGCTTTCGGCTTGATGTGACTCACGGACCTGCATGGCAAGGAGCTTGCACGCCTAAGGCCGTGAAAGCTCCTTGGACCAGTGTTGACCTTCGGAAGCTCCACCGCAATAGAGCAGGTGCGTCGGCGAACTATGATTTATACATTGGTGCAAGCGCCCGTTTGGGCGCACTCTCTATCCCTGTTGGCACACTCGCGCGTTGCTCGGGTAGCTCGGGGAGTGAGCCTCCAAACGCGACTGCTACCTGGGGAAACGCCTCGCTTAGTTCAGGGTGCGTCGTAGCGAGTGTTCCCGGCATAGCGTCGACCAGATCGAAGTTGATGCGACGTTGTCCGATTAAAACGCCGGTCTCGGCAAGCGTTGTGACTATCGGCAGTCGGCTGCCACCGCCCGTGGCGACAAGTTTTATCCGCGACGCGCTACCAGCTACGACTCCAGCGGAGTCAGCGACGAGTTTGTGAAGTGACTGCTCAAAATCCTGCATGTGTTTTAGTTGGCGAAATGCATCGAGCTCGACGACAACCGTTTCGTCGGTGGGCAAAAGAACAACGACTCTGCCCTCCACGAAGAGTTGTTCCTTGAGTGCACGACGTTGACGCCGAACATACATGGCCGCGGATTCAAACTCCGCGGTACTGGGTGTCAAGGAACTGGCCGAAAGAATATACCGGAGCAGAATCTGATCCAACATATTGCCAGCTTGGTTCAAAGCGGCGGCCGCACTTGTGATTTCGAAGACACGGGCGGTGTCCCAGTCCGTGTTGTTCACGCAAATGAACCCGGCGACATCAGTCGTGCCAGCACCTATGTCCACGATGAGATATGCCTGCCTGGTGTTCTCGGGCGTCGAAATGAGCGCTCCTGCGCCGGCCGCCGTCGCTTCACGAACTGGATCGCCAATGAGCGCGGTCGGTAGCATTTCTTCGGATAAGGTCTTTAACTGCTCAAGCAAAGCCTTGGCATGCGCCAAATCGATGACATCTGCGAGATCGGGGCCGATCGACCGAGCAAGTACGATGGCCTCCGCCATAAGACGCCGCATTTCCACAGCGTTTTCGTCCTTTGCTCCGTCTTTCCAAGCTGGGTGCGCGAACCGTCGAAGAAGGTTACTGGGGAGCCCCGTGTTGGCAAGCGCCGTCTCGGTCAGGTACATCAAGTGCGACAGGTACAGGATTAGGACGTCACGTTGAGTGAGATCGCCGTTCGGGTCCTGAATTGTGGGCAAGCGCGCTGCGCCGAGTTTCGACACTTCCTTGCCTAGAGTGATGAATTGCTTGATCGAGTCAATGATCCGGTCCGTGGAAGTCTGGGTGTCCTCGACGTGCTGTCTTGCCTTTGAACCAAAATAAATTTTCCCTTCAGATACGAGAAGCTCTGATGGAGTGGTCAACCTGCTTCCTGTCAACCCGTCACCGATCGCAAGATCGACGTACCGAAGTTTGCCATCCTCGACTACTGTCGCAAAGGCCTTGGAAAACGAAGTTCCGAAGTCGACACACACGATTGCCGCGTCATCTTGAACGGCCTCTTGTCCAAGGTCCAACCGCAATTTGTAGCTTTTCGATGGAGCCGCTTTCACGGTTTGGGAAGGAGCTGCTTGGCCCTTCGTGCTTTGCGGTTGATCGCCATCCTCGAGTAGAAGTGTCTTTAGAGCCTCTATTTCCCGAGTAGTCAGGTACGTTTTCTCGCCGTCTGAAGCCCGCTCCAGCAGGTTCATCAGCAGGTCTTTTGCGCGATCCTGATCCATTTCATTCCCCCCAATTTATTTGACGATGGCCTTGATAAGGATGACCGGTGGCCTTCCTGGACTGTGTTTGATCGCGCCCGGCACTATCACCTTGACCTCTGTCGCTGTTGCGACTGGCGCTGAAGCCTCATGAGAGCGAGGGTCATATCGAACGACCTCATCTCGCTCGGGCGAGACGACGATACTGCGCTTACGCAACATCGTGTCGATAGACTGCCCCATGATCTCCAAGTGGTTGCTCACGTGCTCTATGACGGAAGCAGGCACGGGCTCGAAAACCTCGATATCTCGCGCGATCTGTTTGATGTCAGCAGGAGTGGCCTCAAGCCGACTCCGTTCGATCGCGAGCCTGGCGATCATCTCATCCATCTCTAGTTCAAGAACTTCCGCTAGCGCTTCGTTCTTGTTCGGATCCTGGAGCTTGCGACCCGTGGCCAGCCAATACGAATCCTTGGGTGAAAGGCTCGGATCCGCTTTAGCCCTGCGGGATGCGATTTCCTCAACTCGCTTACTGCCAAGGGCGGCAGCAACAACACGGCGTAGTTCATCGTCTTGATGGCCCTGTCTGGCGACGCCCAACAGCACATCCACCGCAAGGTTGGCGGCTCGGTTCACACGCTCTTCTACAGCCGGCGGCGGGGTTGCGGGCTGCCACCACCTGAGCGGTAGACTGATGGCTCGGTACATTTCCCCATCGAATACTGTCTCCACACGGAGGCGTAGTATCGTGATCGCCAAATCCATTGCCGACAATGCCGTCGCCTCTCGGATCTTCACGAACTCGACTGTCGAGCTGCCAGCCGACAGGCTGAACATTGAACGCAAGGCCGTGCCCAAACCGTCCCCGGCAGGCAGTTCGGAGAGGCGAAGCGGGCCGACAACGGCTTCACACGCTCGCGCCAAGCGTCGAAAAGGTGTTAGCGGATCTTCTGCCTCCGAGCTGTTCAAGCTCGCGGCAATCTCCTTTATAGCCTCGGCAATGCTTGCACAGTTGGCTAGCGCTAGTTCCGCCCAAATTTCTTTGGATTTTACCTCAGCGGTCCCCGCAAGCGCCAATTCCCGTGCCGCATACTGGCCCGTCCAACTGCCTCGCGCGATCGATACCGCCTTTGCGAAATAATATCTATCGTCGGCGTTACCCCAGTTGCCCGTATGGGGAGGGCGCTCGACTAGCGCGCCGACGATTATCGGTCGGACGGCAGCAGCGATGGGTACGGAGACCTCACCGGCCTTTCCAAGAAGTGCGAACGCTTCGAGCCGGAGCGAAGTGTCCCCATGGCAAGCTGCCCACCCCAACTGTCTAAGGCCTTCGATGACATTAGAGTCTTGAAGCAGATCCTTTTTGAAGGTCCGTTTTTCAATCATGGACCTGAAATGACGAAGTGCGGCGATCGCATCATCGGAAGTGTAGGCGGTTTCTGAAATCATGGTCCAAGCGGTCTGGTGATCGGGAGTAAGCAGGGTAGTGAATCGATTTGGTTCAAGCAATGGTTAAGGCAGCGGTGTGCAAGCGCAACGTGTTCTTTTGGTGAAGCTGCCTCTATAGCCTCGAAGACGCTAAGCTGCTTTCAATAGCCTTGCCCCTATAACTCCATTGCGTCGAAAGCAGCCGCAAAAATTCTGACTGCCGTTACCGCGCTCTTGCGGCGCTTCAGAAGCCCAAACTCGCCATCGACCTGTCGGTAGGAAAGGGTAGGAGCGACGCTCCAGTCGAATGCATCCCTGAATTTGTCGATCTGTTCTTCTGCCGTCACTTTGGAGCCCTCCGCAATTCGCTGGACCGCCAGCCAGATGCCAAACCTGACGCTCCCGTCGAACTGAGGGCCGAAGCGCCGGGTGGCTCCAGTAAGTCGCCTAACATCTTCGTCTCCCTTAAAGGCTGCAAAACGTTTTTTGACTTCGATCACACCTATAGGGAGACCACGTTCAAAATAGCATATGTTGAAGCGCGAAGTCGGCGAGAGAATGTCCGGCGTCCTTCCCTTTCTTGCCTTCGATAATTCGTGCACCTCGTGAAATGGTGCCTCTAAGCTCACGGTGCCGCCGAGCTCACTGCGGCATTCGAAAATCGCTTCTGCTATTTTGCTTGAAATGAAAGTCTCGATAGCATGGTCGTGAACGGTCTTCCCGCCGGATATCTCTTTGTAGCGCAAAACGGATTTTTCGGCCGCTTCCAGGGCGCAGTTCACTATAATTTCACGGACTGACTGCATTGATATCGGCCTCGGCTCTTTCTAACGGCACACCGATCAAGGCACATGTGAAGCTGCACGTGTTGAGCGATCGGAAAACTGACACTTTGGTCACGAACGGCTCAGCGCAATGGTGGCGTTGTCATCGCTTTGACGACCGCGGCGATGGAGGTGATCCTTTCTTTTGGCCCCTTTTCCAGCGCGGGAGATTGGGTCATCGCTTCCGCGATGTGGGAAAGATCGGCCTTCGAGGCAGTCAGCTTGCCTATTGCGGGGACGTCAATCGTATCGGACAACTTTACGAAGGCGACGTCATTTTGGTCGTCGACGTGGAGAACCCTCCAAAATCCCGTAAATCTTGGGTTTCGCTTTCCAACGTCGAAGTCAATTAGCCAGTCGCCTACGGATATGTCGGTTCCCCATCCCTCGTAGATATCTGTCCCGGTGAGGGTGCCGTCATTCCGGATTGCTTCTTCGCGAACCTGGACTGCATTTTTAGATGCGGAACGTGCCCATTGGACGACCTTGATGTCATCGAATGCGGGATGGTCGGGCTGTCGGCTCACGAGTTCCAGCAGATTGGACGTCAGCCCGCCCAGCACAGGCGCAAACTTCTTTCTAGCGTCCCACGCTTCGCGAGCTAGGCTCATCTGCTCTACACCGATATCTAACGCTTGGGAAAACCGGGAATCGCACCATTCCGAAAGCTGTCTCCGCAGGTCGAGGTCTTTGCTCTCGATATTCGCCTCAGCCCAACCCAGCGCGGCCGCGCCTTCTATCACAAGCCCGTTGCTCGATGCGTTCGAGGAGCCCATAACAAGGGCTTGCGGCGTGAGATAGACTTTGCCGTGAAGTCGCCAGTCCGTGCGGACCTCGACATTGTCCATATCCAACAATCGCTGGATTTCATCTGGGTTGCACGCACCGGAATCTAGATTGCAAACGATTCTCAGAGACTTCCATGACTTGTTGAGTCCAAGTCGTTCAATGGCTCCCGTTCCCCAGAACGCGACAGCTAGGGTTGCAGTATCCGCGCCAGAAAGCATGGAGCGGATAGCATCCAGTGCTGCCGTCTCGTTTAGAAAGCCAGTCAACCGCTCCTCCTATTTTACGCTAGCCACGCGCGGAATCACCGAATGAATATAGATGGGTAGCCCGATTCGGATAGGTTGTTGTCGGCGCAGTCGACCAAGCCCCCAAAAATGGTTGGCAGGGATTTTTATTGGTTTAGGGCATGCCGTTGCCATGAGGCTGCTGGCCCGTAATAGTTGTGCGTCGAATCGGAGGAAATTTATGCGTAGAATGTTGATTGTCATCGTTTCACTTCTTGTTAGCGTGACCGCCTCACTTGCAGACACGAGCTGTGAGGCCACCAAGGGCGCTTATGACAGTCTTCAAACAGGCATGAGCTACTCGCAGGCCGTCGGCCTGATAGGCTGCGAAGGTGAAGAAATGAGCAGTACTGAAATGGCCGGCTTCAAAACCGTGATGCTGATGTGGACCGGCAATTCGTTCGGAGGGAACATGAATGCGATGTTCCAGAACAATCGCTTGGTGAGCAAGGCCCAGTTCGGACTGAAGTAGAACTAGACTTCGACCAGGCATTGTAGAGATCGACCAGCGCCGATCTCGCAAGGCGGTTCACCATGAACGAAATCAATCATGCGGCGATCGGTGTCAGCAACGCCCGACCATCGAAGTAGGCCTCGAGGTTCGACGACAGTTGAGCCACCAGCTTAGGCAACACCGAAGATGTTACGCCGGCCGAGTGGGGAGTCAGGATAACGTTGTCCAACCCGAGCCACCTCTCCGGATCGGTCGGCTCGGATTGGAAAACGTCCAGAGCAGCGCCACCAAGAAGCCCTGAGCGAAGGAGTTCAATCAATGCATCCTCATCCACGAGACTTCCCCTGGCCACGTTGACGATAAGGCCATCAGGACCGAGGGCTTCTAGAACCTCTTTCGAGATTAGGTGACGGTTGCTATTGTCAGCGCTGCTGGCCACGAACACGACGTCTGCCTCCCGTGCCAATGTCATTAGGTCCCGCACCCGTGGATATGTGACGTCGTTTTTCTCTCGGGGCCCCCACCAAAAAACCGGCAATCCCAAACCCGCACATCGGCTGGCTATGCCTTTTCCGATCGCGCCCATGCCAACAATGCCGACCGACATCTCACTCAAGGACCGGGTGACCACTTTCTTTTTGGCGTCCCATCTGCCAGAGCGGACAATTCGGTCGCCCGTGACAAGTCCGCGCGTCCAAGCGATCAATAGGCCGACAGCGTGATCGGCGACGTCATCGTGGTTCACGTTGATGGCGCGCGAAACCTTAATGCCATGTGCGGTCGCCCACTCGACATCAACGCCGTCATAACCGCTTGTAAGGCACGCGATGAGGCCAAGGTTCGGAAATTGCGATAAGTAGCTGTCTTCCAGTAGGATGTCACCAGCAACAACGATCGCTCTGACAGCTTCCAGATCTGATTGTGAAAGCGGCTCCCATGCTTTCAGCACTTGGAAATTTGTCGATAGCTTCTCCGCCACGAAGCCAATTTGTTCGTGTGCGACGAGGACCGTATTCTTTGTCATATGCAATTTCCTTGGTCGTGATAGGAAACCGTCCCCGGGCAGCCGTAGACGGTTTTGCAGCGCGTAGAGCAGATCTCGCGGGGAGGGGGCGGCCCGGAGGGTAAAGCACCGCTGTTCGCCTCTTGAGAGTGGCAAGGCCACATGGGCGGTGTACCCACTTGGTGGAGGTGCGTCTAATTATACCTGGGTATGCGTTGCCGAGGTCGGCCGTTGCGCCCATCTGCAGGGATAACGTGGACGCGACGTAGTTCAAGCTTCAGACACAGATCAGACAGATCGAGGTCTGGGCTCGTCGCAGTCTTTGCGTAAAAGGCGTCCTGAAATGGTTTCGCGCCTGCATCAACCCGCACTAGTCTCCGATCAACAAAAAATGTCGAAAGCCGTCGCAGGCGCTAACGACCTCCTATCGCGCATTATTATTTCTCTCCGCTTGTCCCTCTTTGAAGCCATCCATCCAGATTTTTGCGTCTTCGGGCTGTTCGTTGGCATCCGGGCAGTCTGCCATTCCTGCACGCTCAAGGGCCGCCTTCCGGCCCCTATTCCAAAGTTCGCTCTTCCTTCCGTCGTACACTGCCACTTTGCGTCTACCTCTTGCGTTACAACAACTACGGCAAACTCATGAGATGCCTGCTAACCTTTAACACAAGTGCCTCTGACAGCTCCATGGCAACGGGCGTTGCTGAATCATGCGGGATGGCCATATCCCTCGGCATCTCATGACCGGAGTCCATCACGAATGCCGAAGATTCCTCGCGGATCATTTCGGCCTCCTTGCTCAAGCTCCCACGCCCCCGCGAAGGCCATTGACGTGACTTGGTTCTCTTTGTTGAGCTTCAGGTCGGATGCCTATCCGCTCGAAATACTGCCTGACCTCCTGATAGGCCGGTTGCCGCATGACCATTCCAATGTATCCATCTGGTCGAACAAGATAGAGAGTGCCAGCTTTATAGCCGGCCTTCCTTGCCGCAGTGGTCAATGGGCGATGGATAATCGTCAAACCTTCTTGGGTCAGGCGTTCGGAACATTCGAGCATCCTGTCCCCAAAAGAGACCGCCGCCCAGTTCAGGCCATCCAGCGACTCGAATAGCAGCAGGTCCTTTACCCAGGGCAGTCGCTCCCCGCTTTTTATTCGGCCAACTCCGCCTGCGTTGAGGAGACTGTCTGGATAGCCGACATGCAACTCGCCTATCAACTTGAACACCGCGCGCTTGCTGACGTCGAGACGAGCAAACGCCGATATTAGAGTCGGCACGATCCACAGCCTGAGGAGCCGAGCAACCATTCCTTTGCTTATCATGCTCTTGAACAGCCTGTCTGTGGTGGACACCAACTTATCTGCCACAGGTTTGCGTTCACGCTCATAGCTATCCAGGAGTGCTTGTGAGGCGCGCCCCTGAATGACCGCGGCAAGCTTCCAAGCAAGATTAACGGCGTCACCGAGGCCGGTGTTCATACCTTGGCCCCCGATCGGGCTATGAACGTGCGCGGCATCCCCTACGATCAGGCACCTGCCGTGACGATACTGGCCGGCCACTTTGTGGCTGACCTGGTATGTTGAAAACCAGCGTAGGTCACAGATCGAGACCCCCAGGAGTTCCTGCAGGCGGGAAGTCATCGCAGAGAAGGCGGATTTCGTGCCGACCAAGCTATCCGGGACGACGCCGATTAATCTATGCGTGCCGCTGCTTCGTACCGGCAGCATCAGTGTGACCGACTCCGCATCTAAAGCGAAATAGACGTCCTGGAGAGAGGGACTGGTACCGACATCCGCGACGAAGAAGGTCCCTTCCGTTGTGCCGCCTTCGAACTCGATGCCCAGCCGTTTGCGAACGAAGCTTCTGGAACCGTCACAACCGATCAGCCAGCGTGCAGTACAGGTCTCGGTCCGCCCGTCCTTCCGGGACAGATACGCCTCTACCCGATCGGCACGATCATCTATTCCCACGAGCTCGGTGTTCCACTCAGGCGAAACCCCCAGAGCGGAAAGCTCCGAAATCAGAAACGCCTCGTGCTCGTTTTGTGGAAGCGCCAGAACAAAGGGAAATTTCGTGCCAACGGGCCCCATCGTTTTGAGGGAGAAACTCATGCGTTGGCGACCCTCCACCAGAAGGTGGCCATCCTCCAGGCGCATGCCGAGTTTGATCGCTTTTTCGGCAAGACCGAGCATGTCGTAGAATTCCAGCGTGCGCGCCTGGATCACCATTGCCCGGCTCTCCCGTGACGGGCCTTCGCGCCTCTCAACCAACCGGACGGCAACGCCGTTCGAAGCCAGGATGTATGCGAGCAAAAGGCCGGTTGGACCGGCTCCGGAAATCAATACGTCGCTATCGAAATTGGTGTCCATTTCACCTGCTCTCTACGCAAGGGGATGCGGCTCGTCTGAGGTCGCATGAACCGTGATGTAGACCGACGCAGTTTAGACGGGCAGATATCTTTCAGTATATTTGGACGTCGGGACCAATCCGCATGCAACAACGGCTTCGTGGACACCGCATCTTGGAAATTGCTTTAGGGCGCAGCGCGGCTCTGCCACTCAAGCTCATCTACAAAATGCTGGGGCTCACCAACCTTTAGCACCGCTGCTGCCAGCTCAGGCACACCGTCCTTCCTCCGCCAGCGCGTACCTATTTGGGTCCCAGTACCCGCCCGAGAAATATCTTCCACATTATCAAGCATGGTGCCGCGATGAAGAAGAACAGCGTTATCGAGAAGAAAGCTGAGTCGAAAGCGATAGTCGTGGCTTGGAGTTGGACTTGCTTTCCGATCAGGGTAACCGCGGTCTTCTTTGCAAGTCCTGCCTCCATCCCGTGGTGTGAAAGAAGGTTCCCGATCGAGCTGATGCGGGCGGCTACCTCTCCTCGACCGGGAAAAATGTGCGAGGCGAGGATGACCCGGTTCTGAGCCGTCTGGTCTTCGATAAATGTCTGTAGAAACGAGATGCCCCCAAGCCCTCCAAGCTGTCGTCCGATGCTAAAGAGTGCGACGCCGTAAAGCAGGAGCGTCTTGTCCAGACTCATCAAGGTGACGAGAGTGATCGAAAGGAACAAGAAGCCCAACGCCAGACCGCGTATCAGGATTGCAGGTGTCATGTCCGGGATACCACTCCCAGGGCTCGAACCCGACAGCAGCCACATCGCCAGCATCAAACCCAAAATTCCGAGAGGTACAGTGACGATGCCGGGCAACTTCAGCTTCTGGATGAGGAATGCTGTGAGGAACAGGGAGGCAATGAACATGATCGTGCTCGGCAGAAGGAGGCTTCCCGCTGCCGTAGGCGTCATTTTGAGAACCGAGACCGCAAACGCGGGTATTACGAAGCTGCTCCCAAGCAGCGCAAAGCCAGCCGCCAAACTCGCGACGATACCAAAGCAGAAATTGGGATTCCTGAAGACTGCAAAATTGAAGATCGTCGCCGATGCGGGTTCGTATAGCTGCCGCCCGATCTGGAGCGCTATAGCGCCGGCACCAATTGCGATCGCAAGAACAACCGTCTGGTTATTGAGCCAGTCCCAACGGTTTCCTTGGCTAAGAACGAAGCTGATCGCGAACGCTGCTGTCCCAATCAATGCGATCCCTGCAATATCGACGCGCACCTTTGGGCTATCGACATCCTTCGCCTGGGGCGACAGCGCCAGCAACGCGACACCGGCAACGCCGAACGGTACCGAGCAGCGGAAGATAAGTGACCAGTCGACACTGTCCAGCAACCAGCCTTGCATGTATGGGGCGATCGTCGCCGGCGCGACAACTGCGCCGATAGCATAGACACTTTGAACGACCGGCTGCTGCCTCAGCGGGAAAACTCTGAAAAGCAGGGCCTGAGCTCCCACGAGTAAAACTCCGCCGCTAGATCCTTGAAGAAGGCGCAGGACATACAGAACATTGAGCTCTAACACGTAAGACGCGCCGTAGCAGGCGGCCGTCATGACAAGGCCCGCGACCATTACGCATCGATAGAGACCGAACGCGCCTGCCAACCAAGGTGAGATAGCAAAAGCGATCAATTTGGCCGCAGTGTAACCGTAGTCGAGTTTTGCGAATTCGTCGGGGGATGCATGGACGCTGCCCATGATATCTAGCCTAGCCATCGAAAGCGCTGTCCCAGCGATGGCATCGGTGAGAACGATCGTCATTGCGCCGGCTAGAAGAAAGTAAGGACCGACCCATGAGATTGGACGTCCAATGCCGTCTGTATGAGATATGTTAGCCATCGCTGTCTCCAGTTTTTGCACCGACAGGTACGTTTGGAATGCCGCTCGACGGAGCTATGATGGACCTCCGACACACGCGCGATAATCGCCTCTTTACTGAATGGAATTTCAAACGAGGGTTTAAGATGACCAGCGCGTCCTGGAGAAATTGGGATCGTTCACGCAAACTGAAGGCATGCTGACGTTTACCTAGTGACTGCCTGCTACTGGCAGGAACAGAAGCTCGTCGATTGAAGAGATCGGAAAACCGCGCAGTGGGGGCGTGGCGATTTCGGAATGCCTTATTTCGATAAGACATTCTGACAACGACGCATCTCTAGCCTGGGATTACTGCGCAAGCCCCCGCAGCCTTTTGAGGACTTCAATGCCGTCGGGAGATGCCATCGTGAGCTCCATCAGACCACGTTCCGCGCAAGCTTGGATCCAATGCTCTTGGCTCTTACCCTCCGGACGGCCTGCCTCTTCCCACAGAAAATAGGCTCGCTTGTTGATCCAATTTAACTTCTGCTCCGACACAGCAGCCTGCATTTCAACCTCCATCCGTCCTGGCGCTTGCGCCGAAGACTACAATCAAGATGTTGTCCTACCGCCGGGAGGGCTCGGCGGCAATGTACACCCACGTGCACCTTGTACGGCTATGTGTTGCCGGAAAAGCTCGAGGTCTTGCCCTGGGTGTCGAGCTAGCGCGTTGATCGTCGTATCCGCGAGCTGATCGATCAAAACGAGCTCCTCACGGTCCGCGGGCATCCGACGCCGCAACCAATGCGCATCTGCTTGCGCGACTAGCGCGATCATTTCTCCGCGACAATGGCTATGGCATTCAGTTCCGACCGATGCCGTTCAAGGGTACGTGCAATTCCTAAGATGCGTCTTCGGGCGATCGGGTTGCAGATGACGTTTCTCGCTATTCTAATGCCGCCTATCCATCCTTCGTCTTCGATCACCCGTGCCGGACGAAGCAAGTCCATTGGAGCAATAGCGATATGCCTTACCCTAAAGCCGGCGGCCGTCAGCAAGCCCGACCACTCCGCTTGCGAAAGTGGCCGAGCGCCGACCTTCAGCACATTCTGGAGGTCTCTTTCAATCTCGTGCGAATGATTGTCCCGACCCAGGCAAAGCTCGTGGATGCCGAACCTGCCCGCAGGCTTCAGCAGGCGGAATGCCTCGCCGATGATTTGCCGCTTTTTAACGTGAGGGTTCATGGTCATCATGGCCTCGCCTATGACAACAGAGCGAGACTCACCCGGAAGCCCTGTATTTTCGGCGCTGCCTAGCGCGACGGAAGCGCCGAAACGACTAGGAAGGTGGCGTTCTGACCAGTCCTTGGCCGCTATATCGCGTTCGATTCCAATGTATGATTCGGGGCCCCTGTCCAAAATCAGCCGAGCGGTGCGTCCGAGTCCGGGAGCGAATTCCGCGACTTCGTCGGTGCTGTTAATGTCGAGGAGTTCGAGCAGCTTTCGGGTCAGCCGCAGCCCGCCAGGTCGAAGAACGGTCTTTCCCATCCGTGCCAGAAGCCAATGCGCTGGCATCTTTAGCAAATCTAGATCAGCGCCCGGCACTGCGTTGAAGCCCGATTTTTCTTGGCTCATTGGTGTTCCTGCTTTCCAGAGTGTGGATATCCTAGCCGAGGACGCTTCCTGTCATCAGGCTCTCAGAAACCTCGAGAAGTCGGTCAGACCGCTCCCGATCATCTAACCTGAGCGCGGAATTTAGGGCCGAAAGGGCTATCTCGCTTATTTCCGCGAAGCGGGCAGCGGTATGCAGTGGTACCGATCTCAGACTGGCCTCAAGAAAGACATCAGATATTGCGCTGACGTCCTCCGGAGTTAGTTCAGCGAAATGGACCGAAACCGTTGCCACGTATTGTGCATGGTCGCCGGTCTGCAGAACCACAGATCTCCAAAATTTCTCGAAGCCGATCTCGAACTCATGCCACTGGTTTCCTACCAGCTTGTCGAGAACCGGGCGAAGCGTTCTGCTCATTCTCAGACGGTACGATAGCTCGTCTACCAAGTCGGCAATTACGTCGCCATCAATGTAGATCGACGGATCGAGAGGCATGAATGGCATTGGGCTGCCTCAAAAGCGATTAGGATCTAGGCCGGGCAACTCGAACTCGGTCTAATGCTACCGCGACCATGACGTTGCCTTCGCCGAAATGATGTGCTGCCGCGGCGATCAACATCTCGTATTGGTCGTGATCAATATATTCTCCCGCTAGCGCGTTCCCAGTGGGTTTGACCGCCTTCTTCCAGACATGAGGCAACCTCAACAGGTTCAATATCCGGGCTAATCTCATCGTTCTTTCCTAAAGATGTATTTTCAATGCACCTATATTCCCAGCATGTCTTTGTGGCGAGTGGGCATTCTGCCGCAGCCGTCACCGTGATTTAGTTTCAGGTCCTGCCGCGATCACCGAGGAGGCGGCCGCTATCTCGATCCTGGATCGCAAAAGAATGGCCGTCTCCGTGGCGGTGGAGACGGCCAGATGGCGGACGAGGTCCGCTGCCCTGGGTGGCGGACCCAGAAAGCCAGTGGCGGAGGGGAAGCCACTGCTTGCGCTCCGGGGGAAGGGAGGCAATACGAAGACCATATCCAGTCGCCGCACGGGTAATAAGTATACAAAAGTATGTGCGAGAGGAGCTACTCGGAGCTTATGCAGTGGCCATTTGACGGCCTCTCTCCGGTCCTGCGGAGGTGCCCCGCGTGGCAACGCTCCGGCTCGAGGGAACATGCTGCGGACACTATCCGACTCTGCACTGTACGACCGTGCGAGGAGTGAAGACAGTATACGTTCGTATGCGTGGAAATGCTCCGGCAAAACGTTGAAGTGGCTAAATGGTCCGATTGACTTCCAAGCCTTTGGCCAGTTTTGAGCGGCACAGGGGAGCTATTTCAGTGCGACCGATATTTAGGAAGTTTCTCTTCGTTTATCTCTGTCTCGGCGTATCTGCCGTGGCGGCGGGAGATGATGTGATTTCTCAAATGGAGGAGCGGGTCCAAGCCTGCACGCCGTGTCACGGGCTGCAAGGCCGGGGCACGAACGATCCATACTTTCCGAGACTGGCGGGTAAGCCCGCTGGCTACATATTCAATCAGCTCACGGCTTTTAAGGCCGGGCGTCGAAAATATCCACCGATGAACTACCTCCTGCAATTTCTGCCTGACGCCTATCTCAAACAGATGGCGGAATACTTTGCCGCGCAGCGGCCGCCGTTGCCCGAGTTCTCTCCTCCAGAAGCCAGCTCTGCGGTGATGGCGCGCGGCGAGGCCCTCGTGACAGAGGGTGATCCAGATCAAGGCATTCCCGCTTGCTCCAGTTGCCATGGAGTTGAACTGACGGGTCAAGAGCCGGCAATACCCGGGCTTCTCGGCCTTAGAGCGGCGTACATAAGCGCTCAGTTGGGAGGTTGGCGTTACGGAACCCGGACCTCCATTCAGCCTGACTGCATGCAGGTCGTGGCAGGTCATTTGACGGAAGAGGACGTGACTGCTGTCGCGGCGTGGCTTTCAGGGCAAAAAGCGCCACCGAACCGAAATCCGGCTCCCGTTGGCAGCTATTCGCTTCCTCTGACATGCGGAAGCCAGCCGGAGGGCCTGAAATGATCACCCTCAAGACAACATTTCATATCTCGATCATCGCTGTAGTTGGTGCGATCAGCCTGTTTTCATCAAGCGCTGGTGCCCAGCAGTCGTCTGCCGCGACCGACGCGACAGTGGCACGAGGCGAGTATCTTGCCAGGGCCGGGGACTGCATCGCGTGCCATACCGCGCCCGAAGGAAAAGTGTTCGCGGGAGGGCGGGCGATGCCGACTCCGTTCGGCACCATCTTCACGTCGAACATCACGCCCGATCCCGAGACCGGGATAGGAAAATGGACAGCCGACGGTTTCTACAAGACCCTCCATGAAGGAAGATTTCCGGACGGCGGACTTATCTATCCCGCAATGCCATTCGCGTCGTATACCAAAGTGACGAGGGAAGACAGTGACGCCATTTTCGCCTACCTGCGATCAATCGAACCTGTCGCTCGGAAGAATACACCGCACGAGCTTCAGTTCCCGTATAACAACCGTTCCCTCATTTTAGGCTGGCGGACGCTCTTCTTCAGTGAAGGCCAATTCAAGCCCGATGCCTCGAAGTCCGAAGAGTGGAACAGAGGAGCGTATCTCGTGGAGGGCCTTGGGCATTGCGGAATGTGCCACACGCCAATCAATGCCTTGGGCGGAAATTCTGAGTCGCAGGCTTTTCAAGGCGGGCTGATCCCGATGCAGGATTGGTACGCGCCGTCGCTGACGTCCAACAAGGAAGCCGGCCTGGGCGACTGGACCATTAAAGAGATATCGGATCTGCTTCAGAAAGGCATCTCGGATCGGGGGGCTGTATATGGCCCCATGGCGGATGTCGTCTACAACAGCCTCCAATATCTGACAGACGAAGATACCAGAGCAATGGCGGTGTATCTGAAGGGTATAGCGCAGGACGAGCCCGACCCCGTGGTCTCACGTCTACCTGACGCCGAAAACAGCCTTCTCGTGAGCCTCGGCAAGTCCGTCTACGACAAGCACTGTTCAAGCTGCCACGGCATCAACGGCGAGGGCCGACCGCCACATTATCCGATACTTGCAGGCAATCAATCGATCCAGATGGACTCAGCTGTCAATGCCATACGCATGGTGTTGAATGGAGGATATCCACCCGGCACGTTCGGTAATCCGATGCCGCACGGCATGCCGCCTTTCTCGGTGACGTTATCCGATGACGAGGTGGCGGCGGTAGTCAGCTACATCCGGACGGCGTGGGGGAACACCGGAAAGCCTGTCAGCGCATCGGAGGCAAACAAGTTGCGCTCCGCCACCCTTCAGTGAGGTCGTCATGATCAATACCAACGCGCCTCCAGATGAAACGAGCGAAGACGATGCTCGAGTAGACGAAATAGTGGCAAGCGGCCCGCATGGGGCAATTGTGGTCGCCGGGATCGCCACCGCGGTCGTAATGGCGATGTGGCTTCTGTTCTATCTGCTTGTTTTTATTCCGCGGAGCGGCGTCTGATGAATTCGAAACTTCATTCTACAAGCGCGGCTGTCGCGGAGCGCATCGAGCGGCGGTGGGCAGTGATCTCCGTGCTAGTTATCGCCTTCCTCACCGGGATGGCGGCTTATGCAGGTGTCCACCAGGCAACGATGCCTCAATCGCGTGTGGAAACTATCGACCCCGTCAAATTGCACATGTCCGGAGAGTTCGTGGAGTCCAACCTTGGAAGCGCGTTGGAGCCGGATGGGTCGGTGACGGTGCGCGTGGTCGGCCAGCAATATTCCTTCACACCCGCCTGTATTCTTGTACCCAAGGACACGAAGGTCGTCATACGGGGAACGAGCGCGGACGTCGTACACGGTATTCTGATCCGCCAGACTAACATCAACACGATGTTGGTGCCCGGATATGTCTCGGAGCTCCCGGCGCGCTTCAACCGCGTCGGCGAATACTTGATGCCATGCCAGGAATTCTGCAGCGTCGGACACGAGGGCATGTGGGCCAAGGTCAAAGTAATCGAGCAAGCGGAATTCACGGCACTGGCTGCTGATAAACGGAGACTCAGCTGTGTTGAATAGCCGAAAACTGATCCTCGCGCATTTCTGGCTGGCCTTCGGAGTGTTTGGACTGGCACTTCTTCTCGGTGCTTGGCAAATGTTTGTCAGAAGTCCGCTGTCGTCCTGGATAGGGAATCCAGAGTGGTACTACCGTTCTGTCACTGCGCACGGCACGGTGATGGGTTACGTTTTCCCGACATTGATCGCGATGGCATTCGGCTATGCCATCACCGAGAGCGCCCTCAAGCAGGATCTCATTGGCCGTCGGTGGGCATGGGCTGGCCTGGCGTTAATCGTCATCGGGTCGATAACGGCCATGATCCCGGTCTCTCTGGGGTTGGCGTCGGTTCTTTATACGTTTTATCCGCCAATGGTCGGCAATCCGTTCTACTACATCGGAGTTGTGCTCGTCGTTGTCGGTTCCTGGATCTGGGTGGCTTTGATGGCCATCAATCTGCTTGCCTGGAAGCGCGCAAATCCAGGCGCGCCCGTGCCTTTGGCAATGTACGCAAACGTCGCAGGTTCCTATCTTTGGGGTTGGACCGCGGTAGGGGCGGCTCTGGAACTGGTTTTGCAGATCATACCGGTGTCAGTTGGCCTGCGCTCGACGATCGATGCCGGACTTGCTCGCATATTTTTCTCTTGGACGCTGCACGCGATCGTCTACTTCTGGCTCGTTCCTACTTACATTGCGTATTACACTATTGTCCCGAGGGCCATCGGCGGAAGGCTTTACAGTGACTCGATGGCGCGCATCTCGTTTGTGCTGTTCCTCGTTGTCGCCATGCCGATTGGGATCCATCACACATTCGCTGACCCGCAGGTCGGCGCTGGATTTAAGTTCGTTCACTCCGCTTTCACGGCGATCGTCGCTTTACCGACGCTACTTACTGTCTTCACGATTTGCGCTTCGGTGGAGATTGCGGCGCGACTGCGGGGAGGACGTGGTCCCTTCGGTTGGCTTACCGCTCTGCCGTGGTCAAACCCGACGATGCTGGCCGTTACCTTCTCCTTCGTCATGCTGGGATTCGGCGGGGCCGGCGGACTGATAAACATGAGCTATCAGTTGGATGCGGCGATCCACAATACACAGTGGATCACCGGGCACTTCCATCTGATATTCGGCGGCGCGATCGTGATCATGTACTTCGTGATAGCTTATGACGTATGGCCTCATTTGACAGGTCGCCCGCTCGTGTCGCTCTCGCTGATGCGAACTCAGCTTTGGCTCTGGTTCATCGGCATGATAGTGACCACGTTCCCGTGGCACTATGTCGGCATTCTAGGGATGCCGCGGCGAATGGCTTTCTATGATTACACCAACCCGATGATCGCGGATGAGGCGATGCCGGTCGTGATGTCTGCCTTCGGCGGATTCATTCTCGTGATCTCGGCACTTCTGTTTTTTGTGGTCTTGATCAAGGGGCACCGCGCGCCGTTAGGAAATGTTGGCGAATATCGGTTCAGCGTCGCTGTGCATCCTCCTGCTCGGGTCCCGGTCGCGCTGAACAGCCATGGGCTCTGGATCGCACTGATGATCGGTCTGACGCTGACCAACTACGGTTTCCCGATCATTCAGCTAGCTGTACGGGATGATACCTCCGTCCCAGCTGTTTATGTGGGAGGGCAATGATGTCAGAAGAGAAGCTATTCAGTTTTGCCAATCGGTGGTTTTCAACCAGTGTTGGCGTGACGCTGGCGATATTTCTGTTCTCTGCCATCATGGGCTTCGTCGTGTTGCCGTACGCGGAGCCGGACAGCCGGCTCGCGGGAATTTGGGAGTCCATTTGCAATGCGGCGGGCTTTCCAACCAGCCGTTCCGACATGCCGATAACCCCCTCTTTCACCGTATCAACAGCTGACGTGGGATCTGTCGTCGAACATAATGCTGCCGCTACCTCGGTTGGACGCGGCGCAACGCTGGCGCAACAATGCGCCATCTGCCACGGACCCACTGGTATAAGTCGTGCGGACTCGCCCAATCTCGCCGGGCAATACGCCGCTGCAATCTATAAGCAGCTCCACGATTTCAAGAGCGGCGCGCGATCGAACGCCGTGATGACGCCATTCGCGTTGAACATGTCCGAGCAGGATATGAGAGACTTGGCTGCTTACTACGCGTACCTTCCTCGTCTGCCCGGGAGCTCCTCGACGCGCAGCCAAGTCGCGCCCGCTATCGTAGCTTCAGGTGCGCCGATGCGAGGGATCGCGCCTTGTGGCTCCTGTCACGGGGACATAGAAAACAAACTTGGGAGCCCATGGCTGGGCGGACAGTCCGCAGTGTATATCAAGAGCCAGTTGATGAATTTCCGAAGCGGAACGCGCAAAAACGACACAAGTCAGCAAATGCGCAACATAGCCCGCGCTATGACCGTTGAGGAGATCGATACGGCCGCCCGGTTTTTCGCGTCACTTCAGTAACGCGAGCGATTGCCGGCCGTTTGTCGAGATTCTCAGCGCGTGCCCTCGAGCGATCTGTGATCGGTGGTACCCGCCAGGGTATATCATGGTTTAGCTAAGTCCAGCCTCCCTGACCATCTATGATAGCGTTCGCTCGTTCGAGCGAAATATCTGTTACAGGAGGACGCGATGAGGATACTAGTGATCGGTGGGACGGGGTTTATAGGTTCCCGAGTGGCCGCCAGACTCATGGGACATGGACATGAAGCCCTGGCGTGTTCTCCTAGTACTGGCGTCAACAGCATAACTGGCAAAGGGCTCCAGCGCGCGATGGAAGGGACTGACGTCGTTATTGATGTCTCCAATTCGCCGTCCTATGACGAGCATGCTGTCATGGATTTCTTTCGCATATCGACCACCAACCTTCTCGCCGCCGAGAAGATCGCCCGGGTCAAACACCACGTCGTGCTGTCAATTGTGGGCACGGAAAATTTGCAAGGAAACGCCTATTTCAAAGCTAAGATGCAGCAGGAGGAACTCATCCGAAAATCCGCGGACCGATACACCGTGGTACGAGCGACCCAGTTCATGGAATTTCTTGGAGCGGTAGCTGATCTTGGTGACGTCGATGGGGTAACGCACGTCTCTACTGGCGCGGTGCAGTTAATTGCCGCCGACGATGTAGTCGAAAAATTATGTGAGGTAGCTACGGGACGGGCTTTGAACTCCGCGATCGAAATAGCGGGCCCGCAGAAGGCTCGGATGAGCGACATGGTCGAAAAATACCTTAGAGCGAAAGGTGACGCGAGAGTTGTTGTAGCCGATCCCGATGCACTCTATTTCGGATCGCTGCTCAGGGAGGATGAGATGATCCCGACCAGCGGAGCAGTGCTCGGTGGCATCACTTTCGACCACTGGCTGGAGGATCGAGCGCAGTCCTGAGTGTGCCGGACCGGTTGTCATGCACCAAGGTATACCTGATCGGGCGCGCTCTACGCGTTAAATTTTATGAAGACGATCCGCGTTGGATGGCGAAGCTTGGGCTCCGCCCCTAGCACGGTCCGTCTTCGCGAACAGTTAGAGTATCGATACTGTTTAAACGCCCACAAGAATGACTGTGCACGAGCGAAGTGCGCGCGCAACAATTTGAGGAGTGTTCATGAAAACGACTGTCAAAATCCTCTTCGCCCTTGGAGCGGCTGTGCTGGTGGCTGCCCCCGCTCTTCGGGTGCCGACGTCAAGCCGACTGTGGTCCTTGTCCACGGTGCTTTCGCAGACGGATCGAGTTGGAACGGCGTAATAGCCAAACTCAAAAAAGATGGATATCCGGTCATCGCTGTTGCCAATCCGCTTCGGGGCGTCAAAAGCGACGGTGACTACGTTCGTCGGATCGTCGCGGGCCTGGATCAGCCGGTCGTTTTGGTTGGCCATTCCTATGGCGGACACGTCATCTCGGACGCGGCGTCTCCCAAAGGGAACGTGAAGGCTTTGGTTTTTGTGTCCGCCTTTGCTCCCGAGAAGGGCGAAAGCGCAGCGGCGCTTTCGGGCAAATTTCCGGGTAGCACACTTGCCCCGACCCTCGGAGTTCCCGTATCTCTCGAGTCCGGTACGAAGGATCTTTATATCCAGCAGGATAAATTCCACGAACAGTTCGCGGCTGATGTCCCAGCGAAGGAAGCCGCCCTCATGGCGGCCGCTCAACGCCCTGTGACTGAAGCGGCTCTGAACGAGCCCGCAAGTCATGAGGCTTGGAAGGACATTCCTTCGTGGTTTGTCTATGGCAGCGCTGACAAAAACATCCCTCCGAAAGCGCTTGGCTGGATGGCGGAACGCGCTAAGTCCAAAGAGACCGTTGTGGTCCAGGGCGCGTCCCATGTTGTCATGGTTTCACATCCTGAAAAGGTAGCAAAAATAATCGAGGACGCTGCCAACTCAAATTGAATCGGCCGGAAGGGTATCCGCTCTAGTCTGGGTGCCCTTCCACTTCCGTTGTTCTCGCGAACTGTTACCCTTTTGAGGCGTCCTACCTCAGCGCGTCGCCAAGGCCAAATTGCGTGCAGCTCGCCGCTGGTGTGCGAGCTTCGTTCGCTCGAGAGTGCCTTTTTTGTCCACGCCATCGAATTCCGCAGCGACTGACGTTGATGCGTAGGGGACGAAGACTCGAGTTGATTGTACCGGGGTCGCAAACAACTCCGCGCCGATCAGGTAAAGGACGATAGTTATCATCATCGACGCGATGCAGAATAGGGGCAGAACAGGTGTTCTCAATGGTGGATGGTTGGGCAGCATTCGATCGCGCTTCAAGGGTCGGCCTTTCAGGGGTAACTACGCTCCAAATCCTACCTTTTCGGTTGCCTTCAGATAGCTATACGAACGTATTTCGCCTGATGGGTCGCTGCGAAAATGTAGTCGCCCGTAAGTCCTGTACGGGAAATTCTGGGATACTGGGGGTTAACTTGCCCCGGCGTTTTGCTATCAAACATTCTAGATGACCAACTTACCCTTGGGGGCCCAAGTGGAAGATATCTCTGACATGCACCCCGACTTCAAAAGTCGGCTGATCGACCTGGCGGAATTATTGCCTGGACTAGGGTGGATTGGACTGCCTAATGGGGACTTTCTGTACCACTCGAAGGCTCTCGTTGCCCTTACTGGGATGCCCACTGAGGAGCAGGTTCGGCGCGACGAAAATGGCGATTTCAACTGGAAGGCCACGGTTGAAGCCGAGGAGTACGAGAGACTGAGCTCAGCTTGGCTTACGGCTGTGAGGACCGAGCGGGACTTGGAGGTCACGCACCGGATTCGGGCGGTCGATGGCACGTTTCGTTGGCTCAGATCGCAGGCTCGACCGCAGCGGGATGACAACGGCAAGGTTATCTATTGGCTGGGCATCTCGATCGACATCCACGAGGCGATGACCGCAATGGAGGAATCCCTAGCGAAAGAAAGCCGACTCGCGAAGCTCATCGACGCCGTGCCCTCTCCCCTATGGGCGGCCGCCGCGAATGGGGAGCCAACCCACATAAATCGTGCCCTAGCAGAGCAGACCGGAATAGCGATCGACGATCTCGCCAACGCGGACAAATCGGTTCTCTCTCAAGCGATCGCTAAGGCGATCCACCCGGACGATGCCGAGAACGTCAACGCCGCCCTCCAGCACTCGTTCCTCACAGGAACGCCGTTCAAGCTCAAGTATCGGCAACTGCGCGCCGACGGCCGATACGGATGGATAAGCGGCCAAGCGAACGCGCTTCGTGACGCCGACGGAATCATTGTCCAGTGGTACGGTGTATGCCAGGACATCGATGAGGAAGTTCTGGCTCATGAAGCACTTCGAGAGCGCGAGGCTAGAGTCCGCTTGGCTGTGGATGCACTGCCAGGGCTTGTTTGGATGTGTAACCCGGAGGGTGAGCCGACATATTATAACAGAAGATTGGAGAACTGGAGCGGAGTTGGGCCGCGGGACATCTTGTCGTCGCGAAAGACACTTCTCTCGACAGCCATTAGGATGATCATCCATCCGGACGATCAGACAGCAGTAGAAAGATCGATGAGAGCAAGCTTCATCAGCGGCGAACCCTGGATCATGCGATTTCGCCAACGCCGTGCCGATGGCGTTTGGCGCTGGATGGAAGGACGAATGGAGGCGCTTCGCGCCAAGACCGGTGAGATCACGCAGTGGTACGGGCTCGAACTCGACATCGACGAGGAGCTGCGGGGACAAGAGTCGCTTAGGCTAGCGCAAGAGAAACTGGCAAGAGCGGCGCAATATGCTGCCATGGCTGAGCTTTCCGCTTCGATCGCGCACGAAGTCAGCCAGCCTCTGGCCTCGGTTGTCGCTAGCGCCGATGCCGGCCGACGGTGGATGGAGATGTCTCCTCCGAACCTTGAGCGCGCCCGTATGAGTGCCGAGAGCGTACTACGCGACGCGAACATCGCCTCCGATGTCGTGAAGCGAGTGAGAGCGCTTTTCCAGAACAGAGCGTACGAGCGCCATCCAGAGGATCTTAATAAGATCGTCGTTGCGGTCTGCGATATTTTGAATGAAGAGCTCACCGCCGCTGGCGTCGCCGTGGAACAGGATCTCTTCCCAGACTTGCCTGTCGTCGTTGTTGACGGCGTTCATATACAACAGGTCCTGGTGAATCTGTTTCGCAATGCCGTAGAAGCGATGTCGGAGATCGCTTCGCACTCGAAAAGCATCACCGTCCGGACCCTGTCTACGTCTGACGGTGTGACGGTCGAAGTTGAGGACACTGGCCCTGGAATTGCGGACGTCGACCGTATATTCAATCCGTTCTTCACCACCAAAGCTGACGGGATGGGGATGGGGCTTTCGATTTGTCGGTCGGTCTTATACTCCCATAACGGACGATTGTGGGCTGAGAACACCGGTGGCGGAGCAAAAATATCCTTCACCCTACGTAGCGGCGATAGCGAAGATCCTCGTCGGGCGGAAGGGGAACGCTGAAAGGGTAGAAGAGGCCGCGAACTCCTTCCACCTCGAGGGGCGCGACGACCGACTGGTGGTCCGAACAGTGTGCCCGCGGCTTGAACGCCCCTTCCGGAGGTGGTTTGCCTTCATGATTCTCAATACGGCAGCGCGCGCGACGAGAGTTCACCCCTACGTGGGCACGGGGTCTACCAGATGCTGGAGCCGCAAAGCGAGTGCCATGCGGTTCCATACATTGATCGTGCTCACCGCTACGGTTAGCTGCGCTATCTCTTGGAGGCTGAAATACTCTCTGAGCAAGTCGTAGTCCTGATCAGGTATTCCGGTGTCCGAAACCCGCGTGACACTCTCTGCCCAGTTTAAGACGGCTCGTTCTTTGGGATCGAAAATTGGTGATTCCTTCCAGACAGCAATCAGCGAAATCCACTGCTCGGAGAAGCCGGCCTTTCGTGCTTCCTTGGTGTGACTATCAACGCAATACGCACAACCATTGATTTGCGACGACCGAATTTCGAGGAGATACACGTATCGTTTGTCCAAGCCGGAGTTCTGGACGTAGAGCTGGAGTCCGTAAATGGTCTTGAAGGCAAGCGGCTCTTCAAGAGCGATATCGAATCGTTCCTGCATTAGAAGCTCCTAATCATGTCTCGGGTCTATCCGAAGCGCTGTGAATACTGGTGTTTCCGATAGTAAGCCCGATCAGGTTGCCCGCTAGATATACGAGGGTGTGCCCTCGCCACCAGAAATCTAAGCCGCCTCCAGGAGGTAGGTTGACCGTCATCGCCAAAAGTCTCGCGCAAGGTTGGGGGCGCATCTTTTGCGTGTGCTTTCTAATTTTTCACAAGGGCTGAGATATGCGCGTTGGGTCTAGTGCCGATTCCATTTACAATCTTTTTCAACCGCGGGCTAAACCGGATTCGGTTTCCACAAGCGGGCTATCACAGGCTGCGCCATCGATCAGAAATGTCGGTGGTGGCGGCTCGGATGAATCGATCGCTGCAGCCTTCCAAGCGCGGCTTGCGCAAAGCAGCTTCGACAGAAACGATACTAACAACGACGGTTTCGTGGATCAGAGCGAATTCGTTGAAAACAACATGAAGGCGCGGGCCGATGGCTACGTACCCAAGCTTGAAGATGTGCAGAACCATTGGAGCCAGATCGACAAGAATGGGCAGGGTAGGGTGAGCGAGGACGAGTACAAGAGTGGCTTCTCCTCAACACTGAAGGTGTCCGTCGGTCACCTCGATAAGCCCCTTCGATGATCGTTGTGCAGGAGCGGCTCGAGAGGGTCGCTCCCGCGAAATCGCTTTTACAGAGGCCGCATAGTCGAAAACCTATACATTGGGATAGGTAGACCAATTCCGCGAGCCAAGTGGATAGATGCCCTTCCGATGGCTATCGTGGCGGGGCTGGCAAATTCTTATTTCAAATCGCATTTATTCTAGCCGGCAGAGTTCGAACATGCGGATGCACTAATTCGGATCAACCGGCGAGCATTGTTATGGACGGATCAGAAGCTGTCGAGAAAAGCTTCAGCAGTGGGGGAAAACAGGTTGCCGGGCTAAGAGGTCGTTCATCCAACCCAGCCCCGACAGCCCTTTACACCGGCGCGAATTCATTCGCTTTGTCGATGCACGCTTTCACTGGTGAGAGCCTCTCTCGGTTTTCGCATAGGAAGAGAATCGAACTCTACAGGCTGACGCAGGTGGCCATGTCCCGAAGCGCGTTTACTCAGCCTCTGCTCCGACTCTCCCTGAGACCTCGTAAAGAGGGGAGAATACGAGACTTTGCGCAATTATCTGGATCGTGAGGAAACAATGTCCGATCATGACAACCGCATAGATGAACCGACAGTTTTCATCATCGACGATGAACAAAACCTCCGGCTGTCTCTCCTTAACCTCTTCGAGTCGATGGAGATCAAGGCCGCTGTTTTTGATAGCGCCACCGACTTTCTGGCCAGCTCGAATTTGACAAAGCCTGGATGCATTCTGTTGGACGTGCAGATGCCTGGGATGACGGGTTTGGAACTGCAGAGTAGTCTCTCTGCAATTGGCAATCCGCTTCCGATCGTGTTCATGACCGGCAACGCTAGTGTTCCTATCAGCGTGACCGCTATGAAGGCCGGCGCTTTTGATTTTCTTCTGAAGCCTTTCAATTCCCAGACTGTAGTCTCGATCACCAACTCCGCTTTTGAAAAAGACGCGGAGCGCAGAGCTAAAATGGTGCAGGTCCAGGAGGCGCGCGCCTGCGCGGATCAATTGACCCCCCGCGAAACCGAGGTCCTGATGTATGTATCTCAGGGGCTGCTCAACAAGCAGATCGCCTTTGAGATGAGCATCAGTGAGATAATGGTGAAGTTGCATCGCGGGAGAATGATGAAAAAGATGAAGGCACGTTCGGTCGTGGAAGTCGTTCGAAAGTTCGACCAGGTGCATATGGCAAACGAGATCGTAGCAGCTTGAAGGCTTGCTAGCCAAGCGCAGGGTCAGGTGCAGCGCCCCGCAGACAGCCGCATGTAACGCGAGCGGCGGCCGAACGTGTGTAGCTCTCCCCGATCTCGACAATCCCCATGATCGGTCGACTGAGGCGCACGTGCCTCAGCTTCGAAGATGGCTTAATTCGCCGAGACGTGCCCGCCTCCAACGGGCGGGGGTCGTGCCAACGAACTTTCGAAACAGTCGGTTCAAGTGGGCTTGATCTGATAGACCGCACTGCGAAGCGATCTCCGCGAGTTGCGCTTGAGAGTTCAGGATCAAAATCTGTGCTCTCTCCAACCGGCGTCTCGTTATGAAAGAGTACGGCGACATTCCAATACGAATCGAGAACGCACGCGTGAAATGGCTTGTGCTAAGGTTCGCTTGAGCAGCGAGGTCATCGATACGGACTGGCCGGTCCATACGTTCATCGACATAGTCGCTCACTCTTTTGTACTGCCAATCGCACAGGCCCTTTCGTTTCGGCTGGCTTAGGACGCCCAATTGTCGCGCGGGCACCGTATCCCGGGCCGTTTTCCGTGGGAGTAGCACATGACTTTGTCTGATGTCGTCCATGGGTGCGCCGAGATGAGATAGGTTCTGATTGTCCTAATGAATGCCTGACGCCCACGGGAAATCCAGTTACTAAAGGTATCGTCAGGCTATTGAATGGGATAGTGAACCTATTCTGGAGGATAGGTCGCCAAGTGACCTTAGAGGGATATCCTTGGATCGGCGAGCGCCTGGAGCAATTCCACAACCGCGCCCACGGCGATGTAAAAAGCGCCCAGCAATAGTGATACTCCTAGTATTGCTGGGAGATCCGCGCTGGCGAAGGATTGCACCATATACGAACCAAGTCCCGGCCAGCCAAAAACCCGTTCGACAATCAGCAGGTTTCCGAACAGCAGTCTCACCTGAAGTCCAGTCATAGCTAGCGGAGCGGACGCAGAATTGCGCAACCCGTGTCGTAGGATTACGCTGAGTTCTGATAGTCCTCGACCTCGCGCGGCTTGAGCGTGTTGTTGGCGAAGGACGTCGTGCAAAGAACTGCTCAATGTCTGTCCTACCGCTGCAGCTACCGGGAGACCCAAGGCGATCGCGGGCAAGATCAAATGAGAAAAAGCGTTCCAGCTCAGCTCTGGCCTTCCTGAGAGAAGGCCGTCAATCACCTTCATTCCCGTTGGTCCATTCAATTCACTCCCTTCAACGCGCCCGCTTCCCGGGAACCACGATAAGCGGAAGGCAAAAACGTAGACCATCAACAACGCGGACAGGTAAATTGGAACTGAACCAATGCCGACCAGAACGTATCTCAATGCGTTTAACTTCGGGACCGCGGCATGGAAAATCGCTATCGCAATTGCCAGGCATAATCCAAACGAGACCGCCGCCAATGACAATTCTGCTGTTGCGGGTAGGAATTTCCTCACGTCGGCCGTTACCGGTTGGCGAGTGCGGACAGATGTACCAAGCTCACCGTTAACGAGTCTCGTTACGAAGCGGCTGTATTGCACCCAGATTGAATCGTTGAGCCCAAGCTGGTCGCGAGTTCTATTCACGATGTCGATAGGCGCGGTGGGGCCAACGATGGCGCGCGCGGGATCGGCGGGGATAAAGCTTTGAATGCAGAAAACGATAAAGCTCATACAAAGCAAAACGGACGCCATGGCAGCGAGACGTCTGAAAATGAGTGATATTTTTGCCATTAGCGCCCCTCCAGCGCGGCTCGTAGGCCGTCTCCAGCGAGGTTAGCTAGCAGGCAAATCAGAAAAACGACCGCGGCTGGCATGAGCGGCAACCACCAGAAAGCCGTAAGGCTGTCTAGAGAGCGGGCTGTAAGCGCGCCAAGCTCTGGAGCGGGTTCAGGCTCACCGAGTCCAAGAAAAGACATCAACGCAAAAGCCATGATAACGTTTGAAACATCCAAGGCCGCAGCAACGATCAATGAAGGCACTACGCCCGGAAGCGAGTACTTTAAGACGAGCCTCGCCGGACTCGCTTGAGAAGCCATCGCAGCCTGGAAATGGGGTCTGACCCGGATGCGACGAACCTCGTCGCGCGCGATTATAGCGTACCATGGCCACCACGCGAGCAACAAAGCGATGGCGACGTTCCAAATCCCTGGACCGAGGGCTGCGGCTACGGCCAAGGCAAGGAGTGTGGTAGGCATTACCAGGAAAAGGTCGGTCACACGCTGTAGGGCGAAATCGAGTACACCGCCTGCGCTACCCGCGATCAGTCCGATAGTCGCACCGGTTGCCAGGCTGGCCAAAATCACCCCAAGACCAGGCAGCCAAGTGTAATGAACGCCGAGAGCGACACGGGAAAACAAATCGCGGCCGATATCATCCGTGCCGAACCAATGGGTGGCGGAAGGTGGCAAGAAGGCCGTCGAAACCGGGACCTGCGGATCGAAAGGTGAGAAGAAGGACGGCACAGCGGCTACGAGTGTAAGCAAGATGAGCCCAATGAGAGCAAGTTTGGAAGGCCAGCCCACTCGCCATAGGTACGCGCGTATCAGTGTTTGCGGCGGGAGCTCTTTGATGAGGGGAGCTGCTCTTTTCATAACTCTTCTAGCCGAGGCATTACCTGAACCGGCAGGCGCGGACTGTTGATAGACGTCCCTGGATCTATACAAACCAGTTTCGACTGATCGAGGGTAAACGTGCGGTTCGCTATGAAGTCCGCGGCAGTGGTATCGTGCGTTATAAATAGCATGGCGATCTTCAATCTAAGCCTCATGTCGTTGAGGAGCTCGAGCGTAGAGCGCGCCAACCCCTGATCCATCGCGCTTGTCGGCTCGTCGCATAATAAAACACTCGGTGGGACCACCAACGCCCTCGCAACTGCGGCACGCTGGCATTGGCCAACGGAGAGGTTTCCGGGCAAAGCGTTGATAAGCTGCGATGAGAGATTGATGTCCTCCAATGCAGCCACGATCCTGTCCGTTCGTTCTCGTTCGGGCAGCTGCAGAAGCCGTAGCCGCTCGCCGATTTGCTCGCCAATTGTAAGCCATGGTGTGAAAGAGGCCACCGCATCCTGGAAGACGATTTGGGGTCTTACCCCATGCAAGGTCTCTACAGAGCCCGCATCTGGCCTCGTCAGCCCGGCGGCGATCCGCAATAGTGTTGTCTTGCCAGCCCCACTCTCCCCCATCAGCGCGACGCATTCGCCAACTCCGATCGACAGGTTGATAGACGACAGTATTTTTTCCGCTGGTTTCGAATGGAAGAACGACGAGGTCCGGCAAAAGCTGTGTGAAATGTCATTCAGCTTCAGTGCAAATGTATCTCGGTCGATTGCCGATAAGCGAGAATCTCCAGAAGTCCGTTGTTCCGGACGGAACGCAGAACCCGTCACCCGCAGATGGTCATTCTCCCGGTCTCCAAGCGTCTTGGTGTTGAGGGTAGACGGCTCCTCGGGAGGATCAGTAGTGCGAGCGGCGGACTTCTGTGAGGCTACGAAACGCGGAGAGACGCCTGACGTCAAGGTATAGCGTGATGTAAGGAAATCAGACGAACTGTGATCCCTAATCGACTGTTTGCAAGCGTGAGTTCCGACAACGTGACCGTTGCGCAGAACCAGTATTCTATCGGCCAGCGCTGCCGCGATCTTTAAATTGTGGGTGATGAAGACCACTGCGGTTCCATGTCGTTCTGCTAGGTCGCGAAGTAGTGTAACGACCTTGCCCTGGGTCGCCATATCGAGAGCGGTAGTCGGTTCGTCGGCTATCAAAACGTTGGGAAGAGACATTGCTGCCATTGCAATCAACACTCTCTGACGCTGACCTCCGGAAAGCTGGTGGGGATACCTCGTTTCGATTTTGTCTGAACGTCTCAGCCCCGTCTTGACGAGCCACTCGTCGGCAACGTGATCACCATGATTGCTCGCCCCGCGGAGCTGCTTTCGTATTCTCATCGTCGGGTCGAGCGCTGCTATCGGGTCTTGAGGGATCGCCCGGACAAGATGTCGTCGGACCGAACGCAAGAGCTTTGGCTTGGCGTTGACAAGCTCGATCCCCGATATTTTGGCGGAGCCGGTGACGACTGGCTCGCTGCCAGGTGGCATCAAGCCTTGCATCATAAGGCCCAACGTCGTCTTGCCCGATCCACTCTCGCCGATTATCGCCAGTATTTCTCCTTCACGGACATCTAGGTTTATGTTCTCCAGCGCACGAACAGTGCCTGTTCGTCGACGGAAGGTAACAGAAAGTCCTCTGATCGTAACAATAGGCGGCTTCACAGTCTCAGCTCCAGCTAATCTTAAAAAGCAAAGAAAGGATCGGACGCTCCCAGATCAACGTTTACTGTTCATCTTCGAACTCTGCCGAAGTCAATGTTACCTTCAGGAAAGACCGGGCGCAGCCCGAGGTCTTTAAGCCCTCGTGCGTGGACTACAACATCCCTCATATCAATAAGAGGAATGACAACGCCGCTGTCTATATAAAGTCGGCTGGCTTGCTCGTAGAGCGCGTTCCGCGCGGGAACGTCCGTGATCGGGCTGGCCTCATTGATCAACTCATCCGCTTCCGGGACTGTCCGGCCATAAAAGTTTAGAGGTGCCTTTTCGGTGTAGAACGCGTTGGCCTGGTTGTCGGGATGAGCGGCATCGGGACTTGCAATGGTGAGAAGAAGATCAGGCGCGTTTGCGCTCTGTCGCAACGAAAACGCCGCTCCTGGCGGAAGAACAGAGGCCGTGGCGGTTACCCCAATCCGTGCCAGCTGCGCGATAAGGAGGTTGGCGATCCGACTATAGTTTGATGTGGCACTGAAAAGTCCGATGGTCAGTGTGACTTTCCCGTGTCGGGAAATTGTGGATCTTGCCACCTCGAGGTCGGTAGCGACGACGTCGGGGCTGGTTGGACTGAGCATGATGGTCGGAAAAATGGATTTTGAGCATGTCGCGTAAGTTCCGAAAGCCGCTTCCACCCAGAGAGCCGGGTTGACCGCAGCACGTACGGCATCGCGAACCTCTTTGTCGTCCAGCGCGGACCCCGGTCGGACGAATAGGTCGAACTGGTTCATGCTGGGACTGGTTGTCACTTCTAGATTGGCGGCCAACCCTGCGATCTGCGCGAGGGGGAAATTCCGCGGAACGGCGTCTATTTCGCCTTGCCGAAGCTGAAGTATCTGCTGGCTCATATCAGCTATCACCGGCAGTTGGACCTCTTCGAAAAACGGCTTGGCCCCCCAGTAATGATCGTTGCGAGTCAACACGTAGCGCTCGCCCGGTTTGAACTCGGTCAAAATGAAAGGACCTGTCCCCACAGCGTTCACGTTCAGCCAACTTGATGCGTTGTCGCCCGCGGCATGCGCTCTCAATGCCGAAGGGCTGATAATTTTCGGTCCCCATGGGCTTGCCAGAGTGTCTAAGAACGACGATTGGGGCCTGCGGAGGACAGTTGTAACCGTCAAACTATCCAGGGCTTTTATTGCCGCGACATTTGCGAGGAAGTAGCTGAGAGAGAGGCCTTTATCGCGTCTCCGCTCAAGCGAGGTAACTACAGCCGCTGCGTCTAAGGGTGTTCCGTCGTGAAATTTCACCCCCGTGCGTAGGTGGAATGTGTAGGTGAGGGCGTCCGCCGAGATATCCCAGCTGGAGGCCAAACGGCCAGTGATCCGTGTCGATCCAGGTTCGTATTCGACCAGTCCCTCATAGACATTGTCGATCGCGCTCATGGCTCCGATCTCGAAGCCGTTATCGGGGTCGAAGGTGCCAATGTCGCTACTCAATGGGACACGAAGGACTTCTTTCGCCGCAACCGGGACAGCCCAGGAAGCGAGCGCCAAGAGGACGGTGACGTTCAACAGCTTTAAATGCTTCGAGGCGAACCTTGAAAGTAGGATGTCCACGGCGCACGTCTTACGCATTTGATGAGACCTGTGCAGCGCTGAAAGGAATGGCAATCGAAATTCAGTTGTGACCAGCCTACGAGGCTTCGCCAAAAATTATTGACGATTCCGCGCCACTCTGTGGGTGAATTGGACATTCGAGCATTTTGTGGTCGAATGGAATCTCGCTATCATCCCAACGGGATTGTGCTGCAAACGCGAGAAATGCTAGGATGACAAGGTCAAGCTGGGCGTCACATGGGGGTGGCACATGGACATTGCAGTTTCTGGCGCGCTGAGCGGTCCCGTTGTCACACTTGTCGACGACGACGCGAACGTGCGGGAAGCAATGGGCAATCTGCTCAACTCGGTGGGAATTGACACGATTTCTTTCGCGTCCGGGAAGGAATTGCTTGATGCTGCCTTGCCGGACAGGCCGGGATGCCTGGTACTGGATGTCAGGATGCCGGGTCTCAGTGGGCTGGATGTCCAGCACCAATTAGCGCAAAAGGGAAACGATACGCCTATTATCTTCCTTACCGCCCATGGAGATATCGCCATGAGTGTGGAGGCGATGAAGGCAGGGGCGAGTGATTTCCTTACAAAGCCTGTCCGTGATCAAACCTTCCTGGATGCGATCTCGAAGGCCATCTCCGTCGATATGGCCCGGCGCGAGGAAGCTGAGGCATCGCGAAAACTGTTGGTGCTCTACGACAAACTCACCATACGAGAGCGTCAAGTCCTGTTCTTGGTGGTCACGGGCGCGCTCAACAAACAGATCGCTTTCGATCTGGGCATCAGCGAAGTCACTGTGAAGCTTCATCGGAGCAACATGATGAAGAAGATGCAGGTGGGCACATTCAATCAGTTGTTCGGGGCATGGCAGGCACTTCCGCAGTCGGTTCGAGCAGGAAATTCCTAGCCTTGAATGAGAGCGGCCGCGGACGGCTGTCGCCAATCTATTCCTTAATCGTCATCGCTTCCGAAGGCCCGCTCTTTCGAAGAGACCTTTCGCCTACGCCAAAGCATAGGTTTCGTGACATCGATCATAAGTGTAATTGTAGGCCCACCCAACTAGTAGCCCTCGTCGGCTTACCCGCGCCGTGTCATCCAGGAAGTGAGGCCGATGGAGCTGAGTTCATCAGTGCAGCGCAGAGCGCTGGCAGCCGTTATCAGTCTGATCGGAATACTGGTCTCCTGGCTTTCGGGCGAGCCGGCAACTTTGCTGATTTCGGTCGCAGCCACGACCATATGCTTCGGATGGCTTCCAGGATTGGTTGCCGTAGGCGTTTTCGGGATGATCGCCACGGCGATTTTGTTTCCCACAGCCTCTGACCCGAACGCTGTTGCAACCAGGCTTGCGGTCTACGTTTCTTGCGCTATGGGACTCTGGACGCTTGTGCATGTGTTCAGGACCACCAGCTTTTACGCGCAGGTATATAAGACTGTCCAGCCAAGCGCTGATGACATTCCGGGCCTGGGCTGGTCCGCCTACCCAGATGGGCGAATGCGCTTCGTTAACCCGGCCGCCACTGACTTCGTCGGCGTCTCTGCTGAGGAGATGCAGGAGATTATGGACGGCGATCCAAATGCTTGGTGGGACCGCTTCGTGCATCCCGATGATATTGAAGGATGTAAAGCGCGCTGGCGTCAGAGTCTCAAAACTGGTGAGCCGTTGATCGACGAACAAAGGGTCCGCAAACATGACGGAACGTACCGCTGGTTCCGCGATTCCGCGGTGGCGTCACGAGACGAGCGAGGAAATATAACGGGTTGGCACGGGACGACTGCCGACATTGACGATCAGAAAAGGGCAGAAGCTGCGCTTAGGGAGAGCGAGCGGAAGCTGCAGTATTTGATAGACACTGTCCCGGCGTTGATTTGGTGTGCCGATCCTGAGGGCAACACCACTTACATCAATAACCAGCTACAAACGTGGTTCGGCCTCTCGGCCGAGAGGGACGACGTCACGAACAGCTCGAAGCTCACCACGACAATCATTGATGCGGTACATCCAGACGACAGGCACTGCGTCGCCGCAGTCCTCGCGAAATCGTTCGCGGCCGGCGAGCCATTTGGAATGAAGTATCGGCAGCGCAGGGCTGACGGCGAATACCGCTGGATCGACGGTAAGGCACAGCCGTTGCGTGATGCCAACGGTGGAATCCTCCAGTGGTACGCGGTATTCTTGGATATCAACGAAGAGATTACCGCGCATGAGGCGGTACGTCAGAGCGAAGCTGAGTTGCAGGTTCTTGTCGAGACCGTTCCCTCGTTGATCTGGCTTATGACGCCCGCGGGCCTACCCTACTATTTCAATAAGCGCTTTCTCGAATGGGCAGGTGTTCAGCAGCTCGGTGAGCTCTCTCAAGGTCCGTACGGGAAAGAAACGCACGTTGACCTCATTCATCCGGACGACCGGGCTTCCGTCGCGGAGACATTCCAACGGGCGTTTGAGTCTGGTCTGCCCCTCCACATCAAGGGCAGGCTCCGTCGTAGAGACGGTCAATATAGATGGGTGGACTCCCGTGTAGAGCCTTTGCGAGATCATACCGGCAAGATAATCCGGTGGTACGGTGTATCCTTCGATATTGAAGAGGAGGTCAAGGCGCAGGCAGCGCTAGTTGAAAGCGAACGCTATCTGCAGCATCTCATTGATACCGTGCCGGTGGGCATCGTTCTCTCGGATCCTGGGGGGCAGCCGGTCTATGTAAACAGACGCCTGAGCGACAGAACCGGGGCGATGGCCATGCCAGCCGGAGGCGAGGCCGAAATCCGCATCGGGGATGCTCTGTGGGAGATCGTCCACCCGGATGATCGCGACGCGGTATATGCACGTTTAGGTCAATGCCGAGAAGCCGGTGAGTCTTTCGCTATGCGCTATCGACAGCGTAGATCAGATGGCGTCTACCGATGGATCGAGCATCGAAGTGAGCCCTTTTACGATAAAAATGGCGCACTAGCGCAATGGTACGGCGTCAACCTCGATGTGGACGATGAGGTGAAAGCGCAGGAAGGGCTGCGCTTAGCTGATGAAAGGCTAGCCCGCGCATCAAGAGCTGCGAGCCTTTCTGAGCTGTCGGTTTCCATCGCGCACGAGCTGAATCAGCCTCTACAAGCCATGGTCTCTAACGCGAACGCTTTTGAACGCTGGCTTGCCGCTGAGCCGCCGAACTTCGAGCGGGCCCGGAAAACCGCCGAATGGATTATTCGGGATGCGGAGGCGGCCGGTGAGGTAATCGGTCGAACACGCGCTTTGTTCTCCCAGACGGAGCATCGGCGCGAGCTTGTAAATGTCAACGGGGTGATTGCCGACGTTTGCGAGCTTCTCGCAGACAGACTTACATCGAGCCAAATAAGGCTGGAGCTAAGCCTCGACGCGGCCGCTCCCGAAACTTCCGCCGACCGTGTCCAGATAGAGCAAGTCGTGATGAACTTGGTTCGCAACGCGGCAGAAGCGCTTCAGGTTGCGAGTACCGACGTCAGAAGGATATCGATTGCTACAAACCCCGGTGCCGACGGATGGGTAGAGGTAGTGGTCTCGGACAATGGCTCGGGCATTCTTCATCCGGAGAGGATTTTCGATCCCTTCTACACGACTAAAGGGGACGGCGTGGGGATTGGCTTAGCGATATGCCGCTCGATCATCGAGGCGCATGGAGGTCGGCTGCAGGCGACAAATCTCGCGGAGGGGGGTGCCTCTCTAAAATTCGGCTTGCCGCCTAACGCGATCGTGACCTCGAAGAACGATTGCACGCCAGTTTTCGATCGGAAAGACAGCGACCGTTTCGCCCTCGGAGCGATGCGATGATGTCACTTCTATGTGAGCGCTACGAAATGAGATCTGGAGGACAATCTGGGGGCTCCATAACAGTTAGGCCAAACAGCCGATGAATACCCATCTAGCAAGCGACTCGAGGACGCCTTCGGAGACCGTGATAACGTGGGCCGAGCCGCTCAACCGCGTATCAGAAAGTGTGGTGATATACGATTTAGATGGCAAGATAAGATTTTGGAACGACTCGTCGGAATCGCTTTACGGCTGGGACCGTACTGAGGTTCTCGGGAAGCGGATAGGCGAGATCGGCTGGGTGGCCGCCAATCCGTCACTCATGGCAGGGTCGCAGGAACCTCCCTGCTGGCAAGGTAACGTAGCGCGTCCACGTAAATTGGGTATGGCCGTTGACGTATCAGTACGCGTCGAGACGATGAGCCTCGGGTTGCAACTCGAACATAGGGTCGTGGTCGAATACGCAAAGCCGCTAGAGCTGAGTACGGTCGGCGGCGGCGCTTGGCAGTGCTCGTGCACACTTGTGTCAACTCTACTACAGCTAAAAGCCAACAAAGCGAATTCTCCCACGTTGAGTTTGGATGCCAGACAGAAGGGGGACATTCTTCGCTCGCTCGCGGTGGTCTCGGTCAACGAGACTGCGTCTGTCTTTTTCGGTGGCTCTTCGAATGCAAGCGAGTTAATCGGCCGATCTTTCCATTCCATCTGTCCTGACGCATATCGCGAAATCTTCACCGCGCTGCTCGATGAACTTCTTGCCGACGGTCAAGACAAGGCTGAAGGGGTATATTCAGGAGTTCACGTCTGTATCTCGAAAATTGGTGATAAGGCAGGATATCTCAAGCTTGAATTGGCTGGCCAATGGCCGCAGCCCAGCCGCGTATGGCAACTTCAAGCGAGCGAAGAGCGCTATCGGATGCTATTGGAGAACTTGCCGATAGCGATGTGGGAGGTAGACGCCAGTAAGATGAAGAACGTGTTTCTTCAGCTGAAGGAGAATGGCGTCACCGAGCTTGGGGAATACCTGACGGAGCATGACGAGCTTGTCGACTACGCAAACGAAAACGTTGTGATCAAAAGCGTCAACGATCTTGCTGCGCCTCTGTTCGGCGCACCAGGGGCTGAGAACATGCATGGCCCTGTCGGCTATATTTTTAGCGAGGCTAGGGACGCTGCCGTAAACGTGATGGCGGCTCGCTTCCTTGGCCAAAAAAATCATGCACAAGAGATGAAGGTCAGAACCTTCGATGGACGCCTGATAGACGTTTTATTTATGGTCTCCTACCCGCACAAAAGCGCGGTTTTGGACAAGACGCTGCTTATGATGGTGGATATTACAGATCGGGTTCGCCTTGAGAAGCAGCTGAAGAAGGTGGAGGCCGATTTCGCACATGCCTCTCGGGTTTCTACTTTAGGCGAAATGGTGAGTTCGATCGTGCACGAAGTCCGCCAACCGCTGACTGTGATCACAACAGACGCAGAGACGTCACTACGCTGGTTGTCCAAGGGCGACCCGTCGTTAGACAAGGTCCGCCTGCTCGCCGAACGAATTGTTCAAAGCGCCGAACGCGCGAACGCGATTGTGGGCCGCATCAAAGAAATGACCGTCAAGCAGCCGCCAACATCGTTCGAAATCGAACTCAACGATATCGTGCTCCAATCACTGACTCTGGTCCGGAGCGAACTGCGGTCCCGATCGGTCAAGGTAATTCCACGGTTGGCCCCGAACCTCCCCACTGTCACAGGAGATGGGATCCAACTTCAGCAGGTTGTTGTGAACCTGCTGATGAACGGTGTACACGCGCTCGACACAGGTGCAGCAGACGCTCGTGATATCTTGCTCGAGACCAAGCGAAGCCCAGGAGGCGTCGAGCTTATTGTATCAGACAGCGGGCCTGGAATACCGGATGGTCTCGAGGAAAAAATCTTCGACAGTTTTTATTCAACCAAGGATCGGGGAATGGGTATGGGCTTGGCAATATGCCGGTCGATCGTCGGAGCTCATGGCGGGTCGATTTTCGCGCGGAACGCCCCCGAGGGCGGAGCAAGAATAACCGTATCGTTGCCCGGTACCGACGCACACACTGAGGTGCACAATGGGGTATAACATATGCTGGTTACCGCAGTCACCAAGTCGAAAATCGGGCTGTTCTTTCAACTGGTGTAGCGTGTCGGGCCAGGCGGCACGAGCGACATTGTTTCGAAACTCTTGGGTTGCATTCAAGCTGGACGGAGTGTACTTAAGGTGGCGTGGGATTAAGTCGGGTGTGTTTTTGGCAAATGCCTGACCAATCGCTAAACCTTAACTCAGTCTATGTTCGCATACCACTAGATCGCGCGCCTCACTGAGACCTACTCTTTCTAGAATCCGGGCACCGGATCATTCGTCTAACTGTTTCGACTTCCGCCAACCTAAGAATGCGCACAGCTAGATGGCAGACGTACAAAGCAAAATTGTTGCGATCGTCGACGATGACTTGCATCTGCGGGAGTCCATCAAAGACTTATTGGAAACCGTAGGTTACGAGAGCCGTCTATACGAATCTGGCGACGACTTCCTGGACAAACAAGGCTACCGGTTCGCCAGCTGCATCTTGGCCGACGTCCGCATGCCCGGCATTTCGGGACTTGAGCTGCTCTCGATACTCGCCAACGTGAAAATGTGTCCACCTGTTATCATCATGACGTCTTACGCTGACGCTCAGACGAAATCGGCGGTCTACCGGAATGGTGCCGTCGCGTTTCTCGGAAAGCCGATCGACACCGAGCAGCTGTTGGCATGCCTCGCCGGCGCTATGAGTTGAGCCGGTCGTCCACTGGCGCTATGCCTACCTGCTACCGCAATTCGAGTAGCCGGGTCAGCCGGTTGGTGCGCAGTGCCGTCGAAAAGCCGATGGGAAAATTCGGGATCCGATCCAAGATCGTGCCGTACTCGGTGCGTGCTCACCCTGATCGCCAGACTTAAGCTGCAGAGCCTTGAACGAGGACAAGTCGCCTTTGGCCGTGACTGGCCTCCACTCGAAAAACTGCACGCCTGTGTCGTGGTCGTGAACAAGGAGGTCTCGATCGCTGGCGGCAAAAAACTCGGCATGGATCGGATCGGAGAACCCCGCGAACATCATGCGCTGTTGTAGCGCTTCCCCTTCGCGTTCGAAAGTGGCATCGATCAGGGCAACTGTAGCGTCCCAATGCGCCGTTTGAATGGGTGGGTACGGTAGCTGCAGAGCTCTATCGGAATATGCAAAGAACTCCGGGAGAGCGAAGAACCTCTCGATTTCCAAGTCTGTGAGGCCATCGGCGTCGCGCATCCAGCGATCCGCTACAACTGATCCCGTCCAACAGTCTTTTGAACGCCTTGACCCGAAATTTTCCACACGCCTGAAGTTCGCGGCGTTTCGGCAGAGCGTTATCTGGATATTTCCTCGAGCAGTCGCCGATGTCCGCTCCAATCCGAGCACATCGTAAAGGTGGTGGACGTACACATCGTATGCGGTCAGTGACATTGTCTCTAGTCCTCCACGCGATCGAGTCTAAGCATTACGTCATTATTGAGCGTGAGACCCAGTTCTGAAGAGACAGATGAATCGGGATGAATTTCGGCGGAAAGACTGATTGGAGGAAACGAAGAATTCAGCGGTGACACCCGCACTGGATTCTGCGGCGTTCCTAGTACACCGTAACAAATCAGCGCGAATAAGCCGCTGGCGAAAACGCTCACGGGAAGAAGAGGGATTTCCTCCCTACGAGAGCAATTAATATCTCTGTCCGGTAACATGGTCCCACCTTCATATGATTTACAAGCACTTGAGAGGTTAACTGTCTGGTGGCTGTGGGACAGCTATACGTAGGTATCCAGGGTATTCGTAAAAGAGAGAGATTGGTTCTCGAAAGCTCGCGGCCGGACTAGACTCTGGCCGGCTATTTTCTGAGTAGCACCCGAGCCGCGCTCTCCATCAACTGCGCGAATTGACGGACATCGATCCTGTCTGCTTCGTTCATCAAGGCAATTAACGGATCACGCATCATCTCTGCAATTGTCGGCTCGCGATATCCGGCGACAGTCCTTGGCTCTCGAGATGGCAGAGTGGCGTGAGGAAAATGATCGTCGGGCGTTCTCATATCTAGGCCATCGATCATTTCGTCCCAAAGAGCGTCTATCAAAATGGATGTCGAGGAAAAGTGGCTGAAAGCGTGATTTGCGCTAATCCCAACCGTCTCCGCGACCGACGAAATGTCGACGGCTTGCAAGCCATCGGACCGCGCCACCCCGGCCGCGCATTCGAGTATTGCGTTTCGGAGAGTGGAAGGCGGGACTGGGAGCGAGGCCAAGTCTGCTATAGCGCCGGTATGTCCTGGGGTGAGTTGCGCGAGCGAATTCATTGACGTCATTTGTGCGACACCCTTTTGCAGATGGTCCCAAGGACGGAGCTATGTCGGCGTCCTGATAATGGGCAGAGCGTACTATCACTCGGCTCTTGGTCACAGCATACAAAGGTACACTGCCGGGCCGGGCCCCTTAAAAGCAAAACGCCCGCCGGGGTGGCGGGCGTTGTACTAGACGTGACCGCTGTTTACGACTTGATGAACTCAAGCAGATCGGCGTTGATCACATCGGCGTGCGTCGTAGCCATGCCGTGGGGAAAGCCTTTGTAGACCTTTAGCGTTGCGTTTTTCAGTAGCTTCGATGAGAGCAATGCCGAGTCCGCAATCGGCACGATCTGATCGTCGTCGCCATGCATCACGAGCGTCGGGACGTCGATCACCTTGAGATCTTCGGTGAAGTCGGTTTCAGAAAATGCCTTGATGCCATCGTAGTGCGCCTTCGCGCCACCGGCCATGCTCTGGCGATACCAGTTGTCGATGACACCCTGGGATACCTTCGCGTCAGGGCGATTGAAGCCGTAGAAAGGCCCGCTGGCGATATCGAGATAAAACTGCGCGCGGTTGGCGACAAGGCCTGTACGGAAGCCATCGAAGACCTCAATGGGCAAGCCACCGGGATTGGCTGCGGTCTTGACCATGATTGGAGGCACCGCGCCGATCAGGACGAGCTTCGCGACGCGGCCCTTTCCGTGTTTCGCGACGTAGTGTGTAGCTTCGCCGCCGCCTGTCGAGTGGCCGATGTGGACGGCATTGCGAAGATCCAGATGTTCGACGACCGCAGCCGCATCGGCAGCGTAGTGATCCATGTCGTGGCCGTCGGAGACCTGGCTCGAGCGACCATGGCCTCGGCGATCGTGCGCGATCACCCGGAAGCCCTTGTTGACGAAGAACATCATTTGGGCGTCCCAGTCATCGGCGCTAAGCGGCCAACCGTGGTGAAATACGATTGGCTGGCCTGTGCCCCAATCCTTGTAGAAGATCTCGACGCCGTCCTTGGTCTTTACGTAACTTCCGGTCATTTTGGATGTCTCCTTTGAAGAACTATGCGTGGCGGCAGAAGCCGTATGCGCGAACGGAACGGCCGCGGCGGCTGCCGCAAGACCCAGACCGGCTGTCATAACGCTTCGGCGAGTAGCTCGATTTGTTTGGTCGTCCATCTCTAAAACCCCTTTCGCTTCAGCGGGACGCTGATGTGCTTGTCCTTATGAATCCAAATTCGAATTCGCTCCGCTTGTGCGGCAATTGAGAAGGTATCGACTTCTGGTGATTTCTGTAGATATACCAAGGTAGTCGCGGTTGGCTTGAGCAGCCGACTAGCATGGCGCTCGAGATCACGAGGCAATGCCCCGTCGGCATTCCGCCCGACTCTCGCTGACTAAGCGACCAAGCGGCGTAGCTCTGTTCAAAACTTTCAGGCTAATTTGATCAGCTCAACAGGCTCGGAGAAGCCCTTGAGCAAGTGCGCCCCGACGCTCACGCCATCAGCGTGGGCATATTCGTTGAACGACGTCGACATCAGTAACGGAGTTTGCAATGTGGTGCAGGCCGTCTGAATTCGGCTCAATAAATTCACATCGGGACCTATCATCGTGAAATCGAGTCGGCTGCCTGCACCGATGTTGCCGTAGCTCACCTCTCCGTAATGTAAGGCGATTCCCGCGTTGAGCTTGACCCCGCCAAACTGGTGAATCTTTATTTGCTGCAGGATTTCGATAGAGGAGGCCAACGCGGCACGGCAGCACAGGTCGGCATCTTGACTTGGAAAGAACGCCAGCACAGCGTCGCCCATAAACTTGAGGACCTCACCGCCGTTTTTTCCGATCGCAGGGATAACCGTGTCGAAATAGGAGTTTAAGACCTCGAATACCTTCTGCGGTTTCAATTCGTTCGACAACTCCGTGAATCCGCGGAGGTCGCAAAGCATGAGCGCTGCGTCTATTGTTTCGACCTCGCCTTGCCGAATACGCCCAGCGAGTATGCGCTGCGCGGTCATCGGACCGATGTAGGTATCGAGTAACGAAAGCTCCGTCTGCCTCAACACTCTAAGTTCGCAGGCGGTTCTCAAAGCTGGGATCAATCGCTTGAGATAGGTCATGTCGGTGGAGGCGAAGCCCTTAGATTCTCTAGTTCCCAGTCCTAAGACGCTGACAGGGCCATCGGCGTTACAAAGCGGGGCAACGATCAGCTGGCGAAGATGCCGACCGGAAAAGACATCGATGTTTTGCCATTGTTCCCCGTCGCGGCCATGCTCACCTGCGACTATGACCTGCCGGGTTCTCATCGCACGCGTGATTGGGCTGCCGGAAAACAACATCCAGCCGCTCCTCTCGCGATCGTGCACTTCGACTGGTTCACCGGGTGCCCAAGCGATCGTCCTTCCCATCAGCTCCGGGTGAAGGGTCGTCAGGTGAAGTGTTAGCCGATGAATAGGCAGCCCGGCCCGTTCTAAGCGCTGCGCGACCTCGCCTACGAAGCCAACGTCATCCAGGGCTAGGCTTTCGTCTCCCGGTAACCACTCAATGAGGCTCAGCACGGGGGCGATCGGAGTCGCAAGCGTGGCATCGAGCGCGAGGCTGTTGACTTTCATAGCTTCATCTCCACTGACTCAATGGCCCGCGCTGCCTGACAGTTGGCCCGGTTTCTTCAAAAACAGGCTCGCCGCTAGTGCCACGACAAGCGCGACGCCCAGCAAGAAGAACGTGTCGCTGAAAGCCAGGATGTTGGCCTGCTTTCTGATCCGGAGAGCGATGGCGACCAAGGCCTTATGCTGAGCCACCGTCGGGTCGCTGACGCCGTGACCAGCTAGGTAGCCCGCTAGTGCCGCTATGCGGTCGCGGGTCGCGTCTTCGAATAGGGAGACGGAGTTAGTCAAAATGTTCGAGTGGAACTGCTCACGCTTCGTCAGAAAAGTCTGAATGAGCGCGATGCCTACGGCTCCACCGAGATTCCTCATCATGTTGAAGAGCGAGGAAGCAGAGCCGGCGTTTTCAGGTTCGATTCCGGAGGTCGCGATTACGGACAGCGGTGTGAATACCAGCGCTTGACCGATGGCGCGGACGATATTCGGCCAGAAGAGCTGGTCACTGCCGTAGTCCGAGGTCATGTAGACGTTCATAAAGTTTGAAACTGCGAAGAGTGCGAACCCCGCGACGATCAGCCAGCGCACATCGAACCGTTTCATCATCCTTGGGACTAGCGGTATCAAAATCAGTTGTGGAATACCCGTCCAGGCCAGCACGAGGCCAATCTGTTCCGAATTATACCCTTGGATGCGCGTCAAATAGATTGGAAGCACGAACACGGAACCATACAGGGCGAGGCCAAGTAGAAAGTTGGCCAGCGTGCCGAAAGCAAAATTTCTTCGCGTCAGAAGCCGGAGGTTCAAAAGGGGGTGAGCGCTCCGCAGCTCGATGATCAAGAAAAGCGTCAGCGATACAAATGCGACAACCGATAGTCGCACGATAAATTGCGATCCGAACCAGTCATCCTTGTTCCCCTCTTCCAAGACAGTCTGCAGCGCGGCAAGGCCGACTGCCATCGTCACTATTCCGGGCCAGTCGCCTTTCTTCAGCAATGAGAGATTCATGGGCGCGGGGTCTAGGGAAACCCACAGCATTGCGACCATTATCGAGCCGGGCACGAGATTTACGTAGAAGATGTACTCCCAGCCAAAATTCTCGGTGAAGTAACCTCCGATGGTGGGACCTATCGCCGGGGCGAATGTCGCAGACAACGCGAAGAGCGCTAGGCCGATCGGCTGCTTCGCCTTCGGCAAGAGCGTGATAATGATCGTGAAGGCCATCGGGATCAGTACACCACCGGAAAAACCTTGGATCGCGCGCAGAACGATCATCTGTTGAAGGTTGACCGCAAAGGCACACGCAACGGAGAACAGCAGAAATAGTATGGCGTTGGTCAAGAGATACGTTCGGACGGAGAATACCCTCGCCAGCCAGCCTGTTAGGGGGATCACGACGATCTCAGCGATCAAATAGGATGTGGAAATCCATCCACCGTCGTCCGTCCCGGCTCCTATCGCGCCCTGTATATCAGCGAGCGACGCATTCACGATTTGTATGTTCAGGATCGCCATGAATGCGCCAAGGTTGGATCCAATGACAGCGATCCACATCATAAGTGGTGTCTTGGCGGCGCGAGTTTGCGGTAGCCGCGCAGGTGCGACCCGCGTGGACGGCTGAGCTGTGGACATGATTGGTCTCCTCCCCGTGAGGGGATGATGAACTCGCTAAAGCGAGAGAAGAAGAAGGAACTATCGACCTGCAGCCGCGAGGTTATGGATCTGTCCGAGCAGCTTTTGTGTCTATCTGTGGCTCGACGGACATTCCTGATCTGAGGAGGCCGACCAGCCGCTCGTCGTCGATGACGATTTTCACAGGGATGCGTTGGACGATCTTGGTAAAGTTGCCCGTCGCGTTATCGGGCGGCAGCAGCGAGAATTCGAGGCCACTCGCCGGAGAGATGCTGTCGACATGCCCTTCGATGGTTTTTCCCGGAAAGCTGTCGACTTCAATCTCCACACGTTGTCCGGCGCGCACGTAAGTAAGCTGCGTCTCTTTGAAGTTCGCCACCACGTAGACCGAATGCAGCGGAACAATTGCCATGAGCTGGGTACCTGCGTTTACAAACTGGCCTAGCCTGATCGAACGCGCGCCCACTGTACCGTCCACGGCGGACAAGATGTTCGTGTAGGATAGATTTAGCTCCGCTTGTTGCAGTGTCGCCAGGGTCCGTTCGCGCTGAGCTACGGCCTGCTCCCGTTGCGTGTCGAGCACCGGGACTTTGTTCTGCGCCGCGACGAGGGCGGCTCTGTCGCGCTCTACAGCGGCTGCTGATTGATCCCTTAGTGACTGGCTCTGTTCCACCTTCGACTGCGTGGCGGCTCCGTTGGTGATAAGCCGCTGGGATCGATCGGCGTCCGAGTTGGCAAAGACCAGTGATGCTCGTGAAGAATTTAGGGCAGCGTTCGCTTGCGCTATGATCGACTGTTGTAGCGTGATCTGGGCATCGATATTGGCAATCGCGGCATCTGCAGCCTTCACATCGGCCCGGGCCTGCGAAACCGCGGATTGAAAATCCCGATCGTCAATTCGAGCGACCACTTGACCTGCTTTGACCGTATCGTTGTCCTTGACGAGAACCTCTTTGATGTATCCGGACACCTTCGGAGCGGTTGCCGTGTAGTCGGCCTTCACATACGCATCGTCGGTAGATTCGATAAAACGGCCGACCGTCCAATAGTCGTGTCCGTAGTAGACAGCGAGTGCCGCGCCCGCAAGCAACCCCGCGACAAGGACCGTGCGTTTGACGGACTTCGACTTCGCCTTTGGAGCGACTTCTGGAGTCAACGGGGCGTCCTGAACGCTCTCCTTTGCAGGGACGCTCGCGACGTCATTCTTGTTTGGGACTTCAAATGCCTCTTTGCGGGGTAACTCGACCATCGTCGTCTCCTGTGCGATCTGACATCGCGTGTATCTTGGATGGAAACGACAATGCCCCAAGATATGCCTTGGGATAATCTTGAATTATATGGAAGGATCATGAAGTCTGGGTTGAAGATCAGGGAATGGGGTAATGGATCGGCTTACAAGTTTGGCGGTGTTTGGACGAGTCGTTGAGACCGGGGGATTTTCGGCGGCCGCACGTAAGCTGAACATGTCAACGACGATGGTCGCCAATCACATACAATCTCTTGAAGAGCGCTTGGGGGTACGTCTCCTAAACCGCACGACGCGAAGGGTCAGTCTTACAGAGACGGGCCGTTACTACTATGATCACTCGTCCCGTATTTTGGCGGAACTGGAGGACATAGATCGCGCCGCAGGCGCGTTGAACTCTACACCTAGAGGAAAGCTCAAGATCTATGCCACAACGGCTATTGCCCGTTTCCTCGCTCCGGTCATGGACGAGTATCTAAAGCTCTATCCCACGGTGGCCATCGATTTCGATATCGGGGAGCGAATGATCGATATGATCGAGGAGGGTTACGATCTAGCGATCAGAGCCACATTGCTCCCGGATTCCACGCTGATATCTCGTAAGCTAACCTCTTGGCGGCATTTCCTGGTGTGTTCTCCAGAGTATCTGGATAGACACCCGGCACCGGAAGAGCCCTCGGATCTGACGGACCACAACTGCCTTCAGTACGCATATTACGCAAACGGCGTGCAATGGCGTTTCAATGACCAGTCCGGTAGCGCTCACGAAGTGAAGGTCGCTGGGACGGTCGTGTCCAACAGCGCCGAAACCCTGAGGCATCTTGCGATCGGAGGCCAAGGATTATTTCTTGCCCCGAGCTTCGTCGTGGCGGAGGATATCGATGCCGGCAGGCTGATCAAGTTGATGCCAGGGTTTCAAGCCCCCGAGTCATTGATAGCCGCGGTCTTTCCGGACCGTAGCCACATGCCCAGCAAGGCAAGGTTGTTTATAGATCTCTTAGTCGAGCGCTTCACTGAGCACAGGAAGTGGATGACGTGACGATGGAAACAGTCGATCGTCTCTAAGGCCGCGATGACTTCGAACGCGAGCTGCCGAAAGAAGCCTTGCGCTCGAACTCATTTTGGCGGGCGCGACCTTAGAAAAAATCAACAAATCCATAATGTTAACGTTTTTTAACGTGGTTTAACGTGATCGATGTTCACGGACTGGCTACGTTGGCTAGATCAACTAGGATCACCGCCAATGTCGAATTCCCAATCTGTCATATCGAGAGCCGAAGCCGCTTCGGCTCCCTCCGAGTTGGTTCAACTTCTTGAAGGTATCAACACCTGCAATGTCGAACTACTTCTCGGGGCTTTCACACCGGATGCGTCAATAAATGATCAACTGGTGGAGTACCGTGGGACCACGGGTGTTCGCGTTTGGGCGGAGCATGAACTCTACGCTTCCCGTGTTTCCATGTCGCTGCTGGATGTTCGAGTCAAGGCAACTAGTCTGGTTGCCACTTGTGAGGTCAAAGGTGATTTTGACGGCCTGGGCTTGCCGGACCCGCTGATCTTGTTGCTCTACATCTCGCTTGACGGCAAGAAAATCGACCAGCTCATCCTGATCCGAAAATCGCTGTGATGCCAACGGCTCACAGCATCCAAGTTCTCTAAGCCGGGGGTTCGCCTCCGGCTTTTTTGTGCGTGAGGTCCGGGTGAGCCGAACCGGCGGACTGCGTATTGTCGCCAAATGTTGATGTTCCCAACATCGCTTTTCGTTTTCCAACATATCTAAACTCGCCGCTTCACGCTGACCGGTGCACAGTTTGGGCATCAGATCAAACGGTTCGCCAACAGGAGGTCACTGCCATGCTGCTTCAGACAATCTCGGAAACAAACTCCGCCGTTAAGGAAAGTCCGGTCGCGTATGTCGTTGATGGCGATCGTCAGATACAGATATCGCTCTCGGATTTCTTCATCGATCTTGGATTTGAGGTCGCGGCCTGCGCAAGCGCTGCCGATCTTCTGGAGCAGATTGACGATGAGAGGATTGGTCTCCTCCTGATCAATACGCAGCTCCCCGACGCGGTCGGCATTGAACTGCAAAGGCAGCTGAATTCAATGCGGATCCAGCTTCCTGTCATATTCATGAGCGCTGAGAGCGATGTGTCGGAGAGCGTGGAGGCGATGAAAGCTGGTGCGATCGACTTTCTGCTCAAGCCGCTTGACCGACACTCGCTGCGAAATGCGGTATCGCATGCGTTGCGGAAGAGCGCAGCCCGACGTCAGGTGAGCCAGAGCTTGCGCGCCGTTACGGCCTGCACGAAAAAACTCACGCCAAGAGAGCACGAGATGTTCGTCGCGGTGACCAGCGGATTGCTTAACAAGCAAATCGCCTTCCAAATGGGCATTAGCGAGATAATGGTCAAGGTACACCGGGGCAGGATGATGCGTAAGATGCAGGCTCGATCGCTGCCCGAGTTGGTTCGGAAGTTTGAGTTGGTGCAGGCGATGATCCCCGATTCCCAGGGTCCCGAAACACATGCTTGGCTTTAGGCATAGGTATACGTTGGTTTACATCGTTTACAACGGTGCCAATCGCTAAGCTCGCGATGCTTCGGTGGGCGGCCTCACGCTCATCGACCGTAGGGGCAACAGCGAGTACAGCCTGCAGGTATGGGAACTCAGGTTCATATTAGGCCTCACGTTTTCGGGCCCTTTCGTCTTCTCCCCGCGGAACGCGTTCTGGAGCGCGATGGGCAGTCCTTGCAGATCGGCAGCCGAGCATTCGATCTGCTTCAGGTGTTGGTCGAAAACAGTGGAACGGTTGTAAGCAAGAACGAATTGACCGCCCGCGCGTGGCCGAACACGGTGGTCGACGAGGTCAGTTTACGTGTCCACATCTCCGGTCTGCGCAAGGCACTTGGGGCGGCACCAAATGGCAGCCAGTATATTACCAATGTCTCAGGCCGTGGTTACCTCTTCTCGCTCTCAGCGACGCGGTCGGGTAACGAGCCCATCCCCGCGACGACTGTTCAACCGAGTGGTCTGATAGGTTCGACGTTACCTGTGCGACTTGGTCGGATGGTCGGGCGTGAGCGAGATATCGCTTTACTCCAAGAGCAACTGTTGGATCGGAGATTCGTCAGCATCGTAGGGGTGGGCGGTCTAGGAAAGACGACCGCTGCTGTGGCAATCGCCCACCAAGTGATCGATGAATTCGAGCACGGCGTCTACTTCGTCGACCTGGCTTCCATCGCGGATGGCACGTTGCTCGTGCCGACGGTTGCCGCCTTGTTGAATACATCGGTCCCTTCCAGCAACCCGCTGCCCTCGTTCATCAGTTTCCTACGCGACAAGCGTCTCCTTCTCATTCTCGACAATGCCGAACACCTTATAGATGACATCGCTTCTTTCGCGGAGCAGGTCCACCTATCTTGCGGAGAGTTACATCTTCTGGTCACGAGCCGAGAAGCCCTGCGGGTCGAGGGAGAGTATGTTGTCAACCTCGCGCCGCTCGCGGTGCCACCGATGTCATCTGAAATAACAGCGCGAGAGATTTTGTCGTTTCCGGCTGTGTCTCTCTTTATGGACCGTGCCCACGCAAGTGGCGCGAGCGGGGAGCCGAGTTCTTCTGATGCGGCCGTAGCGGCTGAGATATGCCGAAGGCTAGATGGCGTCGCACTGGCGATCGAGCTTGTGGCGGGAAGGGCAGGAACACACGGGATTGGTCGCATGCTTGAACTTCTCGACCATCGGTTCGGGATACACTGGCAGGGGAGGCGGACAGCACTCCCTCGTCATCAGACTTTGGCTGCGCTTCACGACTGGAGCTATAACCTTCTCGATGATACGGAAAAATCTGTGCTTAGGAAGCTTAGCTGCTTCTCTGGTCCGTTTGCGCTGGACGCAGCACTCGCGGTCATCGATAGCACTATTCCAGTTGGCAATATTATTGAAAACCTGAGTGATAAATCGCTGTTGTCTCAGCAGCTTTATGCTGATGGTTTGGTGAGATACCGCCTTTCGGAGACGACCAGGGCATATTGCAGCGAGCGCCTCCGAGAGGACCCCGTTGAGTTTGCCGCTTGCGCGATCGCCCACGCAACCTACTGGGCTGAACTATTGGAACGGGCGGCTCCTCCGATTGGGAGTTTCCGAATGAGCGCGATCGCCACGGAGCGGCGGGATCTTTTGGGAAACGTGCGGCAAGCTCTCGAGTGGGCCTACAGCCAGGAAGGAAACGCCGCGCTAGGTGCGAGACTCGCATCGTCGGCCGCTCAAGTGTTCCTTGAGCTGTCGCTCCTTGCAGAATGTTATCGTTGGGCATCCACGGCGCTGGCTTCGTTGCCCGCGAACGACGAAGGTACAATCCAGGAAGCGACCCTTCATCAAGCGCTCGCAATCTCGGGGATAGTGCTCCCTGACGCCAAGCTTAAGGTACCGGTGGCTTTTCGCAAAGCCCTTGATATAGCGACCTCACTCGGCAACCGGAGGATGACGGTTGAGCTGTTGGCCGGATACAATATCTACGCAATGCGAGCTGGAGATTGCTACACGGGCGCTGAGATTTCTGAGGAGTGTGAGGTTGTCGTAGCGGAAATGGACGACGCCGAGGCCGTTGCGCTGTCACACTGCGTCCGCGGAGTTTCTCTGAGCTATCTCGGAGAATTGGACACTGCGTCGAGTTTTCTCTCGGTGGGATGTTCTCCGGATGCCCCGCTCGACCTCAGTCTGAACCTGGTTGTCTTCACTCAGAGGATTAGAGCGCTTGTGCAGTATGCCAAGTGCCTGGTTCTCAGCGGTTCAGGTGTGGCCGGAATACGGCTTGGCAGGCGGGCAGTTTCGGAAGCCAAGTCTTATGTGCATCCCATCCCTGTCTGCATCGCTCTTGCATACGCGGCCTCTGCGCTCGTTTGGAAAGGTGATTGGGATGACGCGGGCGAGTTGGTGGAACAGCTGGCGGAAGTCTCCGAGCGACACTCGTTGACAGCTTTCAATGCGGTCAGTCGCGGGATGCGGGGGGAAATCGCAGTCCGCCGAGGAGACTCCAATAGAGGTCTTCCCCTGATCGAGGATGCGCTGAGAGTTATGAAAACAGAAAACCATCATCACATGGTGGTGGGTCTGATGGCGACGCTCGCCGAGGGTCTCGCGGATGTAGGCGAGACGGGTAGGGCGGAGTGTGTCTTGGACGAAGCCATCGAGATTGGGGAAAAGACCGGCGAGAAATACCAGATGGCGGACATGCTACGCCTGAAAGCCGTTCTTGCTCATGGGGTCTTAGGGGCAGAGGCTGCGGATAGCGCATTTTCTGCCGCTGAGAGACTCTGCCAACAAAGCGGAGCGCTGCTCTTTGAACTGAGGTTGGTCCTGAGTTCCGTTTCCAATCCAGTCCCCTCCGCCCAGATGGCCGAGCGCATCGAGCGTCTCCGGCGAGTAGTGGCGCGATTCCACGAAGCTGAAGCGTATCACGATCTGAGGCGTGCGGCTGCGTTTCTGGAGAGCGGGTCGCGAGCATCTCCGCTCGTAAACTAGAACGGGAGCCGACAATGTGCTCGAAGTCTACACCAGCCCCTGGGCCAGGAATGAAAGCACTTGCGGCTCAGAAGCAGAGCCGCAAGATCGTCGCTGCAGCTATTTCGGGGAACGCACTGGAGTTTTTCGATTTCACTAGCTACGCGTTTTTCGCAGTGATGATCGGAAGGACATTTTTCCCGTCCGACGACCCCGCGACAGCCACCTTGCTTTCTTTGGCGGTATTTGGGGTTGGCTTCGTGACACGTCCAGCAGGCAGCATCATCATCGGTGCTTACGCTGACAGAGCGGGAAGGCGTCCCGCATTGTTGCTGACGATCTTGTTGATGGCCATCGGCACGGTGATGATCGCGGCAACGCCTGGCTATTCGACGATCGGTATTGCCGCACCTATCATCATAGTCATCGCGCGCCTTCTTCAAGGTGCGGCGCTCGGTGGAGAGCTTGGTCCCGCGACCGTTTATCTTTTTGAAGCAGCTTCCCCATCCTCGCGGGGGATTTGGACCAGCTGGCAGCCCGCGAGCCAGGGCATTGCGACACTTCTCGCGGGGGTGGTGGGCGTGGGCTTAAGCTATTTCCTTACACCGCAGGCGTTGTCGGAGTGGGGCTGGCGCGTACCGTTTTTCATCGGACTTCTAATCGTTCCTATCGGCCTGGCCCTGCGAAACTCTCTGCCAGAGACCCTATCGCCCCTAACGAAGGCCGAAAGAGAAAGCGATCGCTTGCACTCGGCAGTTATCTTCTCCATTTTTACCCAGATCGGCTTCGGAACGATTTCGATCTACATCTCGACATACATGACAACCTACGCAATCCAAACGTTGAAGCTCTTACCGGAAACTGGCTTTTACGCCGCGATCGTTGTGGGGGCGTCGGTGTTCGGTGGGTCGATAATGGGTGGATGGTTGTCTGATTTCCTTCCTCGAAAGCTCGTCATCGCGTTGCCTCGCCTTCTGTTGATGATACTGCTCGTTCCGCTCTTCAAGCCGGTCATCGAAGGACAGAATCCTCGAGATTTAATCATTCTGTGTGCGGTTTTGCCTTTTCTGGCGATGGTAAGCGGCGGCGCGACTTTCGCGGCCGTGATAGACGCGCTGCCGCCAAGCAAGCGGAGCAGAGGTCTCTCAACGAGCTACGCTCTCGTTGTCGCAGTGCTCGGTGGAACGGCGCAGTTCATCGTGGCATGGTTGATCGGAGCAACAGGAGATGCGTATGTTCCCGCATATTACCTCATGGCGATCAGCCTTCTTAGCCTAGCAACACTCCCGCTGTTGGTCACGGCGAGAGGCATGTCGCTCAAAGAAGCCAACTGATCGTACCTATTCGTCCGCGGTTATGACAACTTCCATTGGGGACCGAGAGCGGAGTGGCGCGGTCTGCCGAGTGGTCGGATTGTCCAGTCAGGTCTCAAACCAGCGCCACAAGCGCGGATCGGAAGACCTGGTACGCTGGAAGCGCCAGCCCGTAACCTTCAGAAGGTGACTCTCCATCCTGATTTCACCCAGACGCTCGGGTCGTCGCCTTCGGTGCTCACGTTCAGGCTTACGGAAACGACACCGGATGCTGTATCGAATTCCGTCCCTAATCCGCCGCGTAGCCACAGCTGTTTGATCTCCGGCCCGTCGAAATTGAAGGGAGCAATTCCGATAATCTCACCGCTTGTCCCAACTGTCCGCCCTTCAAAACGATAGGCGGACTCGAGCTTGGCAAGGGCGCGAACGCCGGGTTGGATCTCGCCAACGGCATCTAAGCCCACTCTAGCCACGGTCGCGTGGTCCGAAACGCTATCGAACAAGGAGGGGAATGCGCCGCCTGCCTCACTGTAAGCATCCATTTTCGCGCGGGCGTAGTTTATGCTCCCATATGGTGTGAAGCCCCAATCGCCTATCTCAACTGCGTTAAGCCAGTCCAACCGGACCTTGGCCGCCCACGTGTCGACGTCGCTTTCTCCACGAGAGAAGTCTGGTAGGCCGCCGTTCAGATACCCACGCGTCACGTCGACTCGACTGGGCGAGAAATAGCCTCCGACGGTCGCATGCAAGCGGCCGGCGACAGGAATGGTCAACTCGGGGGCGACATAAAAGCCTTTGAGATCGAAGTCGCCGCCAGTGTCGATATCCTGACGCGTGGTCAAGCCACCGGCAGTCAACCGAGCCGTGATTCCGCCTTCGAGCCCGACTCCGTAGGCAAAATCCAAGACACCGAACCGACCATCGCCCGAGCCATTGCCGTTCGCATAGCCGCCGTCGGCTGTTACCGACACGGATTGCATGCCGACATCTAGAAGGTTTCGCATCGGTTCCCCATGGGCACCGTTCATCGCTGTCCCGGCAAGGTTCAGTGCGATGTTCACTCCAGGTTTTGTAGCCAGGGAAGTCGCATACTCGCTGATATCTATGATACCAGATGGGCCAGTCGGCGTCACTCTTGCGACGAAGCCGGAGCTTGAATCTGTCTGACCAACGATTATGTTTCCGTCAGCGCTGACGGCGTTCGCTATGAGGGCGAAGTCCGTCGCGACCGTGACGCCATTCGATCGCAGCCAATCTTCAACGCTGATCATGCCAGTTGCCTGTGTCCATCGAAACGCTTTGTTGCCCACGAAGTCAGAGGAGGCCCCGACTACTACGGAGCCATCCGCGCTCACCGCTCTAGCAATCGAATGGTTTGCGCCTGACAACACGCCGAGATCGACCATTCCGTCCGACGTCCATCTGAATGCGTGGGAGGTACCAGCCGTTGTCACGGCTTCACCTACGACGACGGAGCCGTCGCTGTTAACTGCGAATGCACGCGAAAAAGAACCTCCTAGCGTGCCAAGATCAACTATGCCTGAGGCAGTCCAGCGAAACGCATGCTCCCATGCATTGCCCGCGATGTCGCTATATCCGACTACCGTAGAACCGTCTGCACTGACACCTCTTGCATAGGAGTTGTCCCCTCCCAGCGTGCCGAGGTCAACCATTCCTCCCCCAGTCCAGCGAAAGGCATGTGTATGCGGGTCAGCATTTACCGAGTAGCCCACGATGACCGAACCATCGGCACTAACGCCTGTGGCATTTGAAAAGCCACCGCCTAAGGAGCCGATGTCCTGCATTCCCGCTGACGTCCATCGGATTGCATGGTAGACACCACCACCGCCGTCGGCGTAACCGACTACCACGGTTCCATCGGCATTTACCGCCGCAGCACCCGAGAAATTACCGCCTGGGAGCAATCCAAGGTCGGTGATCGCCCCAGACTTCAGTGCAAATGCCCTCCCTACAGAGTACGGAAAATAGGAGCCTACAATCACCGAGCCGTCTGAGCTCACGGCAATGGGTATCACCCACTGCCCAAGTAGGTCGTATCCGTCAGCGGCAGAAGCCCCTGTTGAGCCCGTTGCAACGGCAATTAGCAGTGACGTCGCAGCCGATCTGAGAAGCCCGCATCTACGACCAGGATTCCCGCAAAAACTCGTTGACATAATCGACTCGCTTATTCGCTGGTTCAGATATGCGAGATGTCTAACCTTCAACTCGGCTGGGATCATCCCTCAATTGGGTGATGCCCTTGAAAATTGGCTTCCGGTTGCGGAAATATCGGATCGCCCATTGTATCGCTCGTTCTGGAGTAGCAGCGCCTAATCATGATAGACGTCGGTCCCGAGCGAGGGATTATGACGACGAGAAACGAAATCAATCCAGCCAAAAAGTTGGCACCGCAGCAGAAGCGAAGCCGAGAGGCCCGTGAGCGAATACTCTTGGCAGCCGAGGAATTGCTCCGGCACGAAGGCGTCGATGGTTTTTCGATGGCCGCCGTGGCACGAGTCGCCGGCCTCCCTGTCGGCAATATTTACCGTAGGTTTGAAGGACGTGACGATCTGCTGACTGCATTGAAGGAGATTGTTGCTTCACGCATCATATCGGCCGTCGCCGAGGCCGTCCAATGTCGCGAGCACGAAGATCTGCGAGGCTTTGTGATGACGTTTGCCCGAGCAATCGGAGAGGTCTTCTCGAGGGACGAAGCGCTGCACAGAGCTCTGTTCGATCCGCGTGTCGCGAGCCCGGCGATGCTTGTGACCGGGGTTTCGACGAAAACCGCGAATTTTCGCCTCTTTCACGACGGGGTATCAAAATATACGGAAAACAGTCCAGCTGAGGAGGTTTTGCTGTCGTCGAAGGTAGCATTCTCAGTCATTGTGAACGCCCCCCTCCAAAAGCTACGGGGTGTCGACGTCTTGCTTTCCGGAATGGAGTGGGACGTTATCATCTCGCAATTCGGAACAGCTGCGTTCCTATATTTAGAAGCTGCGCTACCGAAATCAGCCTAATCAGCTTCCAGGCACATTGATTGTCATATCTTAGCAAAGTCGACTGACCGAGCTACAATGGAAATGCGAATCGGATTCTTGTTCTGCTTACGGGGGAGTTGTTGATGGAAACTACTGACGGTCACAGCTGGACTGCCGGAATGATAACTTGGGTATTTAGTAAGGGCGAAGTTCTGCTCGATGATTTCGCGTACGACCTGTTGCAGTTAAGCGGCACGCCTGCGCACGAACTAACCATTGACTCCTTTCTCTCTCTCGTAGTCGAGGAAGATCGGGGTCATGTTGAGCGTGAACTATATAGCTCCATCAGCCGCGGTGGACATTACGCGCAGGAATTCAATATCTCGGTCTCGGGTTCCCTTAGGAGGATCGCATTGAAGGGCAGGGCAGTTAAAGACCTTGTCTTGACGTGTATGATTGAACCCATCGATGTCCCATCACGCCCTGGCCGCTTGCTGGAGCTTTGTCTCGAAGCCTACGAAGTCGCCCGGCAGGAAAACAACGACGCTGCAGCGATGCGGCTCATAGGGGTGTTCAACTTGATCAGGCCTGTAGTGAGCGATCGGGAGAGCCCGTCTGTTGGTAGCGTGCATTAGCGCCGCAGGTGAGGGCGGTAATTTTGTTGTAGTGCCGCAGTCTCTCTCAAGAAATCGCTACGGTTTTGCCCAGAGCTTTGCGGCACCTTTCTCGCGGTGTTCTCCGAGCAAGTTACACCGCTGAGCCGACTTTCAGTTCCGGAGACCGCGGTCGTGCGCGTCCTTTAGGCGTCAATGAGGCTAACATACTTGCGGAGGGGAGCCGCCTATCTGGAAGACAAGGAGATTATGGAGTTTCTCGCCTCGGTGAGCCGTACGATCGCCATCGCGATCGACCGTGACAGGGATGCCAAACAGATTTCGTTTTTTGCCGACCATGACAATCTGACTGGCCTCCTTAACAGGACAGCGCTCGACCGGAAGCTCTCTTCCGCTATTAAAGCGGCCTCCACTGACGCAAGTCCCATGGCGATCGCGAGGACCAACTCGCTTCAGAGATCAGGGCCCCTCCGACGCTCCCTGCTTGGCAGGGTTCGCCGAAGCGATTCAATCTCCGCCGCAGTGCATTGGATGAGCTGCCGTGATTTCCCAAATCGATAGTTGCGTTCCCTTAGCTCCGTCGGCCGGCCGCGGCTGATCGCAGGTTATCTAAGAGCACAGCCATCAACAGGATCAACCCTCTAACGACATACTGGTAAAAAGCCTGAATATTAAGCAGGTTCATGACGTTCTCCGCTATGCCCATGATGAGCACGCCCACGATCACGCCGGTCATCGCTGCGCGACCGCCTGCCAAGGACACTCCGCCAAGAACACAAGCCGAAATAACCGAGAGCTCCAGTCCTGTGGCTGCGTTCGGCTGGCCTGAGGTGATGCGCGAGGCAAGAAGAACGCCCGCAACCGCGCACACTATGCCCTGAAGCGCGAAGATCCAGATGCGCATCGTCGACACGTTAACGCCTGCTAGGCGCGACGCTTCCGGATTTCCGCCGATCGCCAAGGTATTTTTGCCGAACACCGTTCTATTCAACACGAAGCCGAACACGAAGAAGAAAATCGCCATTACCCAGATTGGCGAGGGGATGCCCAAGAATTTCGACAATGCGAGCTGGTAGAACCCAGGGTCATTGATGCCGACGGCGCGCCCGTCCGATGCAATCAATGCCAAGCCGCGCACAATCTGCATCGTCGCTAGCGTGGTGATCAATGCATTGATACGGAAGCGAGCGATTACAACCCCATTGACGAGCCCGACTGCCCCACCGCACAGGAGAGCTGCGATCAATCCGATGATGATCGATCCAGTTGCGTTCGAGGCCATGACTGCGATCATGCCGGAGAAAGCAACAGTCGAACCAACAGACAGGTCGAAGTCCCGGGAGGCAAGACAGAACATCATGGTGCAGGCCACGATGCCAATCGTCACCACGGACTGGAGCAGCCCCAGCATGTTTCGTTCAGTCAGGAAGTTCGGAACAGTCGCAGCGACGATCGCGAAAGCTACGGCAAAGATAACGACGAGCCCTTGCTCGCCGAGGAGGAGTTTTTTCAAAGACGTCATCGCGACTGGACCTGCTGGTTGGGAAGTTCGCTTGCATTTGCGATATCGGGAAGAGCGGCGGCGAGAATTCGCCGGTCATCAAACTCCGCGCGTTCAATGTCGGCAGCAACACGGCCTTGACACATGACGACAATACGATCTGTGATGCCCATCACTTCCGGCAATTCGCTTGAAATGACTACGATCGCCATACCTTGCGCCGCAAGCTCATAAAGAATTTCGTAGATTTCAGATTTAGCGCCAACATCGATGCCGCGAGTTGGTTCATCGATGATCAGGACCTTGACGCCTTGCTCGGAGAGCCAGCGGCCAAGGATGACCTTCTGTTGATTGCCGCCCGACAGGTTGAGAATATCTTGCTTCCTGGAAGGCGTCCGGACGCGCAATTTCGAGATGAATCGCTCGGCGAGTTCCGCTTCTTTCTTTGGCTGAATGATGCCGAAAGGCGAAAAGTGCCTGCGAGAGGAGATCGCGATGTTTTCCTCGATGTTCCTGCCTTGAACTATTCCTTCGGACTTTCGGTCTTCAGGGCAGAGGACGATCCCGGCCCGGATGGCGCTAGGTGGGCTATCAGCCGGAACTTTTTCGCCGTCTACCATCACCGAGCCCTGGGAACGAGCATCAGCACCATAGACCAGACGCGTCATCTCGCTGCGGCCAGCTCCAATCAGCCCAAAGAAGCCAAGTATTTCGCCCTGCCTTACCGTGAATGTGATGGGTGTCCGTAGCTTACGGCCTGCGAGGTCCTTTACGTCGAGCCGAACATCGCCGCGTTCGCGCGCGCGATAACCCCAGATATTGGCAATCTCCCGGCCCACCATTTCGGATATAATCTGTTCACGGGTGATCTGCGAGATATCGGCATGGTGAGATGCCAGCTTTCCGTCACGCAGGACAGTGAGGCTGTCGCATAGGCGGAAAATCTCGTCGAGTCGGTGCGATACGTAAAGGATGACCTTACCCTGCGCGCGAAGCCGATCGATCAACGCGAAAAGGACTTCGCTCTCTCTGGACGAGAGAGAGGACGTTGGTTCGTCCAGCGCAATGACGCGCGCGTCGGCCATAACCGCCTTGGCGATTTCGACCATCTGTCGCTCGCCGATCGACAGTGTGCCGACCTTCGCTCTAGGATCGATGTCGATCCCGATTTCCGCGAGCTTACCGCGTACCACGTCAATCAATTTGGCACGGTCAATAACTCCCGCCCTTCCGGGAAAGCGCCCTAACCAAAGGTTTTCTGCTACCGTCAATTCGGGAACGAGCTGGAGCTCTTGATGGATGACGATGACTCCAGCGTCGAACGCGTCCCGTACCGACCGATAGCTTTGAGCCGCGCCGTCTATACGAATCTCGCCTGAATCGGCAGACTGATCGCCGGAGAGGACACGAATGAGCGTTGACTTTCCCGCGCCGTTCTCGCCCATCAAGCCGTGGACCGTGCCTCTTCGTACCGTGAACGAGACGTTGGAGAGTGCCTGTACACCAGGATAACCCTTCGATATCGAATTGAACTCGAGAAACTCTTGCATCGCCTCATCCCATAAGAAGGTCCGGCGACCTGGTGCCGCCGGACGAAGTCCACACCGGGATTGAGATCACTCGATGCCTAGTTCCTTGCGTACTGACTGGTAATTGTCGCGCAACGCAAGCTGGCCAGCTGTAAGCGTGAGCTTCTCCGGTTCTTTACCATCTGCGACCCACTCGTACATATTAAGAGCGGTCTCGTACCCATGGCGCTTGGGTGAAATGATCACGGTACCGAAGAAGCCCGTCGCCGTCGGCTTTTTGAATTCATTGATGGCGGAGTCCGCGCCGCCGATGCCTACGCCGATCATGTTGTCGGCAGTAATGCCTACAGTTTCGGAAGCGCGAACAGCGCCGAGAACGGCTTCGTCATTCAGACCGATCGCAACCCACTTCTTGATCCCGGCATTCTTATTCAGGACCACGGTTGCTGCGTTCAAGGCAGCTTCCGTGTCTGTTTTTGCCTGCGGAGCGTCGAATATGTTCGCCTCCGGGAAGCCTGCCGTCTTGAGGACGGAGAGTGCTCCGTTCACGCGGTCGACTGCTGTCGGTAACTGGTCGTAGGATACGCGGATAGCGCCGACATCCTTCATATCCCAGCCACGCTTCTTGATCTCATCTACGAGGGTCTGTCCAACCGCTTCACCGATCTTGGTGGCCGAGATGCCCATGTGGGGGACGTCCTCAAGCGGACTTCCGTCCGCGCTGACAAGCCGGTCATCGACGGTCATCACCTTGAGGTCATTCGCGGCCGCCTTTGCGACGATGCCGGGGCCGAGCTTTACATCAGGTGTGCAGATGATGAAGCCCTGCGCGCCCTGAGCGCCCAGATTATCGATTGCCGACTGAACCTTCTCGCCGTCCTCAGCACCAATTTTGATCAGCGTGAAGCCTTTTTCCTTGGCGGCCACATCGGCGAATTTCCATTCGTCCTGGAACCACGACTCCTCGGGCTGCTTCACGATAAAGCCGATTTTGACGTCTGCCGCGAACGCTGACGTGGCAGCCATAAAAGCTACTGTTCCAAGCAAAACGGCTGCACGGAAAATGCGCATATCTCTCTCCCCTGTTCTACCCATGCCTCCCTTGGCATGCAATTCACCTAATTTAATTCATCATACCAGTCAATTGCTTTTGTATTAGTAATTGGGTAGACGGCTTAATAGCAGGAGGACCGCCAAGCGGCGCGGTGCACAGATGTTGAAGGTTGAGGAGAGCCCGAATGAAAATTACGAAGTTGACGACGTACATCGTCCCGCCGCGCTGGCTGTTTTTGAAGATCGAGACCGATGAAGGTATCGTCGGCTGGGGGGAACCCGTGGTCGAAGGCCGGGCGCTCACTGTCCAGGCGGCGGTGCACGAACTCGAGGACTACCTGATCGGCAAGGACCCGTTCCTGATCGAGGATCACTGGACGGTCATGTATCGCGGCGGCTTCTATCGCGGCGGTGCCATCCACATGAGCGCGATCTCGGGCATCGATCAGGCGCTGTGGGATATCAAGGGCAAGGCGCTCGGTCAGCCCATCCACTCGCTGCTGGGCGGCCAGGTGCGTGACAAGATCAAAGTCTATAGCTGGATCGGCGGCGACCGGCCGGCCGACGTCGCGCGCAATGCCAAGGATGTGGTCGCGCGTGGCTTTAAGGCGATCAAGCTCAATGGCTGCGAGGAGATGCAAATCGTCGACAGCAACGAGAAGATCGACAAGGCCGTTGCGACGATCGCGACGATCCGCGAGGCGATCGGGCCGAATGTCGGCATCGGCGTCGATTTCCACGGCCGCGTGCACAAGCCCATGGCTAAAGTGCTCGCCAAGGAGCTGGAGCCCTACAAGCTGATGTTCATCGAAGAGCCGGTCTTGTCCGAGCACCGCGAGACGCTGAAGGAAATCGCCAATCATTGCTCGACGCCGATCGCGCTTGGCGAGCGTCTCTATTCGCGCTGGGATTTCAAGTCTGTGTTGTCCGATGGCTACGTCGATATCATCCAGCCGGATCTGAGCCATGCCGGCGGCATCACCGAATGCCGCAAGATCGCGGCGATGGCGGAAGCCTATGATGTGGCGGTCGCCCCGCATTGCCCGCTCGGCCCCATCGCGCTCGCCGCCTGCCTGCAGCTCGATGCGGTCAGCTACAATGCCTTCATCCAGGAGCAGAGCCTCGGCATCCACTACAACAAGAGCAACGACATCCTCGACTACATCTCTAATAAGGAGGTGTTCCACTACGCCGATGGTTTCGTGTCTATCCCGCAGGGCCCCGGCCTTGGCATCGAGGTGGACGAGGCCTATGTGATCGAACGTGCGAAAGAAGGCCACCGCTGGCGCAACCCGATCTGGCGTCACGAGGATGGCAGTTTCGCCGAGTGGTGAAGGCCGTGTACGGTGACGCCTCTCTTCACCTCGGCGGCACATGCCCCTCGCGAACTTGTGCGGCGAGTTTTCAATCTGGTAGAAGCGACACTGCTTATCCTGGGAGAATCGACACGTATGGCCCAAAATTCGGGAGAATCGGACGGAATTGAGGGGCAGCGACCGCGCGTAATGCCTGACGTAACGAAGGCGTTGGCCGGCGACATATTGTCCGGCAAATATCCTCCGAATGCTACCTTGCCAACGGAGAACGAGCTCGGCATCGCATTCAGCGTCAGCCGCACTGTCATCCGCGAGGCTCTCAAGGTGCTCGCGGCCAAAGGGTTGGTGGTTACTCGTCCGCGAGTCGGTACCGTGGTTTGTGATCCGGATAACTGGAGTTTGCTGGACCCGCAGGTGATTGGGTGGCACGGGCCCGGGCTTTTTGACGCGAACCTCCTCGGCGCGGTTTTGGAAACGCGACGTGTGCTGGAACCGCTGGCCGCGGGTTTGGCTGCAGAACGGGCGACCTTGCGGGAGATCGCCGATCTTGATGGAGCCTGGCAACTCATGCAGGAGGCAAGCGAAGACGTCGAAAAGTTCTCAGTGGCGGACACCGAATTTCACCGCATCCTCTATCGCGCGAGCCACAATCCGGTGTTGCGGCAGATAAGCAGTCTTATCGATGCCGCACTAACGTACTCATTCGAGACTTCCAACAAGACGGTCTTTAATCGAGATGATGCCGTTAAATGCCACCACGCTGTGGTAGAGGCGCTGCGTATGCGCGACGTCAACGGAGCCGCTGCCGCAGCTAGCAGGCTCATTGAACAGGCCGCGCATGACCTCGATCTTGCTGGCCGCAAGGCGAGGAAGAATGGCGACAGGAGAGGCTCTTAGGGGATTGCCGGCTAAGGGAAAAACGCCGACTGAAGCTAAAAATTTACCCGTTGCGGTGATGGGGGGCCACGGAATGCAGCGTGGATGACAGTGGCCGCACTGCCGGTCGCATTGCCTTCATGGCACTTCTTGGCTCTGCCTGGCGTTTCACATCCGACTCAACCGAAACATAGCCACAGGTCCATGCGATGTTTCAGTCACGAGATGTCCCCTTTCAATCAATTCGACGTTGAAGCAACTTTCACTGAAAGTCGAGTTGCAGGAGGGCAACGTTTAATGGTTTTTCATGGGCAACCAGCGGGCGACGCACAGCAGCAGTGGCCGTCGGACCGGACCTCGCTCTGAACTGTATATCAAGTTGCGGTGTCTTGGCGCTAGGCGCATGGCGGGCAGACTGCATCGGGCGTGCTATTCGCGTTGTCACGCTAACGGCAGATGCTTGACTACGTTCTCGAGGACAGTGATGTCTGGCCGGATGAACCTTCGTCCGCGATACCAGTGGTCGGAAACCGCGCCCTTATCGGCCGCGAACCTGCAAGCGCCTTCCGGAGGGAGCGCCGTGAGCCCAATAAAGGCTACCTCGGTAGCGGTGACCACATCCTGTCCGCCGAGAGTCTGGCCGTGGCTGATCATTGAGAGCTTCATAATTTCTGGTCGCAGCGACCGAGCATCGTCGATCTCAAGAAGGATGTCGTGGGCGTTTCGTTCAGTCCCACAATAAGCAAGGATGTGAGGATTCGCTTCGAAATCGAGAAGAGTGAAAACCATCGTCGCCGGATCGATCAACCGCGCTTCGCACGCCGTAAAGTTCAACTGGTGACCAAAAGCCACTCTTTGCCCGTTACGGCTTGCGCCGTAGAAGTGATACCAGCCCCCATCGCGAGCAAGAAAACGAACCTCCCACACGACGCGGTAAGCGTCTGTATTGCCGTAGAAAGCGTCACAGAGATCGCCGATGGTATCCAAGTACTCGGGGCGAAACGAACCATTCATTGCCAAAGTCCTGTCTAGCTGGCACCCATTTCTCTTTGGAGAGTGCTAAAATCACCGTACGCAGGCGTTGCTCTTGTTTACAGGTAAACTCTAATATACTGGGGCCGCCGCGCACTTCGGCTTTGTATGTGGACCAAGGAAGCGTTCGACACCTTGCGCAGCCAGCATCGACAACAAACGGCCGCTTTGGTGGGTAACCAGAGAGGCTGGTTGAGCTACGCGGTCGTCCGACTACAGGGGCTTTCGGTGTGAAGTTCGCCGCGCTGGCTATCTCGGAGTTATGGCCGGCGATTTCGTTGTGAGTGGCCCGCATCGCCACTGGATAGCAATGCGGGCCGCAACACCGGAGCCGGAGAGGGGTATTCCGGCTCGGGTCGAACGGAGAGAGATCCATCGACGATCTCAAGCTAACACTGTTTCTCCGCAACGAAAGGTATACGAGAGTATCTATCCCGTTGGGTTCGCATCAACGGCCTTCAGCTCCGTATTCCTGGACATCGAGGTCAAGCTCCAATTTACGCAGGACGTGATCGCTGACCTCTCCAGCCCGATACATTCTCAGTAACTCCGCTCTGCCCGCTTTGACCGCGCGCAAAGTGAAGTCAGATCGGGCATTGAGAGCGGGAGACATCGCAGTCATTTCTGGCCCGTTCCTAGCAGCGTCCTCGGCTCGCTCTCGATAGAAGTCTAGTACGCAAGCGACCCGGTCTGCAGTGTCGCCGGATACAGCGTCTGCGAGTGCCGCGTACTGCACCTCGGACATCCGTTTTCGTGCGCGCGCCTCATCGTCAGCAAGAGTTTTCGATGACTGTGAGCCGGTCGCCGGGAGCATCTTGACCAACAGCGGCAAGGTCGGGCCCTGTATGATCACGGTCACGAAGATCACACCAAAAGCAGACAAGAGGATTACGTCTCTACCGGGAAAGTCGTCGGGAAGCGCCAATGCGGCGGCCAGAGTGACCGGCCCCCGGATCCCGGCCCAACTTAGGATCATTGTCACCGAAAATGTTGGCTGGCCGGTTGGAACGAGGCCGAAGCGACTGACGGCTATCCTCAGCATATGCGAACCCATGAGCCACAGGAAACGCGATAGCAATACAACCGCGACGGTCATGAGAACTGGGACAATGTAGTGGCCGAGAGGATGTTGGTTGGCTTCAATCCTGTCCAGAGTTCCGCGCAGGGAGAGGCCAACGAGGATGAAGAGCATAGACTGCATTATGAAGACCAGCACCTTCCAAAAACCTGTGGCTGCTATACGCGTGGCCGCGGAAAAAATCTCATGCTGCCGCCAACCCAAAAGAAGCCCGGTCGCGACCGTCGACAGCACCCCGGAGGCTCCGCACTGGTCCGCGATGATGTATGATGATGCCGCAAGGAGCAGAGTCCCGGCGATCACGAGTTCGCTGCTTCCGAGTCGCTCCAGGATACGGATGCCAACCTGACCTACGCAGAGACCGATCACCACACCTCCGACTGATACCATCGAAAATGTCAGAAGTGCCTCGCCAGCGCTGAACGAGCCAGCTGCGGCCCATGCCACGGCGAAATGAAAGAGCACCAGACCGCTGGCGTCATTTACCAGGCTCTCACCGCCGAGGACGGTCTTGACGTGGCTGGGCAAACGAAGCTTTTCGAGAACTACCTTCACCGCTACTGCATCTGGAGGTGAAACGCAGGCACCCAGCGCGAAGCCAACGGCCCATGGGAACTCGGGGAACATGAGGTGAAACGATATCGCGACGGCCGCGGTAGTGAAGAACACTGCTCCCACCGCCAGCGAAATTATCGCGGTCGAGTGGCGCTTGAAGTCACGCCAAGCGGTCGAGTAGGCGCTACTCAAAAGAAGGGGAGGAAGAAAAAGCACCAAAACGAGTTCGGGGTCGAGCGAAATGCTCGGTATACCCGGCACAAACGCCAGCGCCGCGCCGCCTGCGATGAGAGCGGCAGCTGGCGGAAGGAGCAACCGGCGCGCAATGAATTCCAGCACGATGATCGCCATCAGTAGGATGACTAGAAACTCGTATTGCTCCTGCAGTGACATGGAAATGTGGTAATCCCGGATCCTCAAGCAAACATTATCATATTTGCAGGATGCCAGCGGATAAGCTGTACGAACGTATGCCTTCCGAGGCACTATTTGGCTTGAGGTCGGCGTAATGCGGCTTGACGGCGAAATACGAGCCTGGATCTGAGCATCCGCCGCCGGGGCACCGTGCCGTTGGCACCACGCTTGTATGAGGCGTTATAGCTAGCAGTGCGGCACCATCCGCAGGTCCAAGTCGACGCCGATATACACTTTTGGTCTGATGCTTGAGCTGCACTAGGCATACCCTTGTACACCTGTTCTTGCACCACCGACGCCATTAGCTTAGCACCTCGCTTTCGGACAGTGCGTTCGAACCGACCCTGCAATGGATGGAGGCCCAAATGACAGACTTCTCGAAAGCAGTCGTACTAGGAGGCAGCGGCCTCATCGGCTCTCGGGTTGTTGAACGACTCCGCGCCGCCGGGTTTCAAGTGCTGGCCGCTTCACGAAGGACCGGTGTCAACGCGCTCACCGGGGAGGGCCTTCACAGAGCGTTTGCCGACGTTGACGTTGTCATAGACACATCCGATGTTCACTCCTTTGATCAGGAAACCTTGCATAACTTCTTTACGGTTGCTGGTGAAAACGTCGCCCTTGCTGAGGCCGCGGCAGGCGTGAAGCATCACGTGACGCTATCGATCGTCGGGGTGGACCGCATCCAAGGCAATCCCTACTACACCGCCAAGCTTGCTCAGGAAGAGGCGGCACAGCGTTCGGGTGTGCCATACACGATCGCGAGATCAACTCAGTTCTACGAGTTTTTTCCGACCATAGCGGGTGGCTTTACCAAAGGTTCGGTTGTGGGTTTGCCTAATGCCCTGCTGCAGCCGGTCGCCGCCGATGATGTGGCGAAGGCGCTCGCCGAAATAGCCATTGCTCCAGCTAAAAATGGACCTGCGTTCATAGCTGGCCCTGAGCGAGCCCCATTTGAAGAGTGGCTTAGGAGAGTGTTCAAGTTATCTGTCGACACCAGATCGGTGGAAGTCGATTTGGCGGCGACCTGGTTCGGCGCTCCTCTCGAAACTGACTCGATCGTCCCCGCGCGTCCCGACTACATAGGTCACCTCACGCTTGAGAAATGGTTTGAAACTGCCGGAGCAAAGCAGGCATTGCTTGGAGACAGGTACGCTGAAGTGCAGCTTCCGACCAAAGGCGAGCGGACGTAGCGCCCGTCGTGGCATTCCGCATCCAAGAGTGGCAAGCGAACTTTGCGCGACAGTTCCACGCCGTTTCCGACCAGCTAGGTTTGATCGACGGTATCATCTCGCCGAAAATGGCGGTCACGGATCTCAGCTATCGCCTTCTTGTCGGCACACAACAGCATTTGTCGAATCCCGAACTCGCTTGCGAGCCAGCGACCATAGGCGCGTAGCCTGTCGAAGGGTGTTTCGCCGTCCTCCGCAATGCCAAGGTCAAGCTCGTTTTGTGAAAGGAATGCGCGGCAGACTTCAAGCGCTTGCTCCGGGGAAGGCAGGTTTTCGTCTGTGGCAATGATTTGCCGCGTCCGCGCGGTCATGAAGTCCGACAAACGGAATGGGCCGCCGTCTATGATCGCAGGCGAATGCCAGCTGACCTCGTCGCCGGAGAGACTAAAGGCGTAGTAGTGATCGTGGGAGGCGACTTCTTCATGCGGCGCGATCGAGATATGGCTCCTCAGAAACGGAAGAAACGCATAGCGGTTGACCCATTCGTTGTGCAACATCTCCGATCTCATGACTGACGATCGCCAGTGCCAAGGGTTGTGAACAAGCCTTGGCTCGACGTAGAGATCAGCGGAGTAGCTTTTCTTGTCAAAGTTAAGAGGAGCGACATAGATCGCATAGCTCTGATCGGGGCGATTGTGCGCGAGAAGAACGTTGTGCTGCAGGTTGAGCGCTGTCTTGGCTTTGGCCCTGAGACCGAAGAACGCTGAGGGATCGTCCGCCAGCCCGTGCAACTGGCGAAAACGCCTAACAGACTGAAGCTTGTCTTCGTTTGCGCGACGTTTCGCTATTCCTCCTACCCATGGCTTGAGGCCTTCGGACTTCTTGAACTGCATATAGATCGGGATCGTGATGTTCGACAGCTTGTCGGCCCCGGTCGCTTGTTCGTCGATGTCCAATAAGCGGAACGGCATGCCGATAGAGCACCAGCCGAGATACTGAGCAACGTCGGCCTCTATCTGCTTTTCCGTAAGCTCGCTTTTAATAACGTAAGAAGCCGTCAATGCCGCCGCCCTCTGCAAGACTTGATAGTTTGACCGAATAGCAGCGCGATTTGTCCGCCGGCAAGTCTCGAGTGCGCATATATGAGCCGGTCCCAAAAAATCCGGCGAATTTCGCCCTTCGAAGCGTGTGCCGGAGGTCTACTTTCTCGTTTTAGCACCTTTTCCCATTGTGAGGCTTGCGACGACCTCCTCAAGCCTAGCGGCACCTCTCAATGCCCACGCTTCGATTGCGTGGACGTCGCGGCCAAGTCGCTTGGCGGCTTTAGCAAACTCTTCGACATCTGTTCGGTTGAGCTTAGCTATGTGCGACGCATTTTCGCGTGTTACCTTCGTTCCAAGAGCTTCCAGAATAGAGCTGCCGCCGCTGCTGTGCTTGAATGCTTGGCGCAGGCTCGCGGGCTCAACCCCGAAATCGTCGGCAATGGCAAATACTTCGACGATGTTGCGCAAGTTCGAAACGGTCAACGCATTGTTGCAGAGCTTGGCAGCCTGACCTGTTCCTGCCGGTCCCATATGTGCGATATGTTGGCTATGGCAGCCGATGATCGTTTCGCACCGAGCCAGTGTTTTCGTCAGGCAACCCACAAAGCAAGTCATGCTCCGAGCGATAGCACCAGGGCGACCGCCGCTAACCGGCGCATCGACAAATTCGACACCTGCCGCAAGACATTGCTCCGCGAATGAACGCGCCACTCCGGGGTCGCCTGTCGCGTGGTTGATTAAAACCGCCCCACTTGGCAGGGCATGTAAAACCCCGTCGTCGATCAACTGCAACAGGTCGGCGTCGCCTCGTAGACAAAGGCAAAGAACGGACACCGCGTTCGCAAGGTCTTTGGGGGTGCGGTGCCTCGCAAATTGGACGTCTCCGAGGCTTTCAAATGATGCCTCGCGACGCGCCCAAACGTGGAGCGAGAAACGTTCGGCGATAGCGGTTGCCATTGGCGCGCCTTGATCGCCCAGACCGATGAAGCCTACGTTGGGCTGTAGCGTCATAGCGCATTCCTCACCATCGAAGACGACATGGTCCAAAGGCGGTCTGCGTTTTCCGGATCGATCGCATAGCGGGCTACCCCCTTGAAGGGCCCGTTTCCTCGCTCCTCCACAACCGGAGCCTCCTGGCAGTCGTCAAAGTACTTGCCGGAGATGCCCTCTACGAGTGGTGATCCAGCCAGGAGAACTGAAGTCGATGCCCCTTGCTGGGGTGTCTTCCTAAGATGTTCGGGCGTGCGCAGGCCGCCTGTGTGTTTCTGCAGGTTGGTTGCGATCGCACCCGGGTTCAAAGCGTTGGACGTGATCCCGTCGTCTGACCATTGCTGAGTGATGCCCACGGACATCAAGATACATGCCGTCTTGGATTGACCGTAACCGAGAAGGGGGTCGTAGGGAATGAAGCGAAAATCCGGGTCATCCCAAAAAACAGGAGCAAAAAGGCTACCCACCGAGGCGACGGATATGACGCGAGCGCCGTTGGCCTTCGCCAAGCAGCCGCGGAGACCTTGAGCAAGTGCAAAGTGACCAAGATAATTGGTCGCGAACTGCATCTCGTGGCCTTCGGAACTACGCTGCAACTCCGGAATGGCCATAACCCCGGCGTTGTTGATCAGGATATCCAGCTTTCCGTTCCAGGATTCGACAAACTCACGAACGGATTTGAGGTCTGCGACATCAAGCGCCCCAACCGCGACTGATCCACGTTGAGAGGCGGAATTTATTTCCGCGGCAACACGCTGGGCATCGTCAGGTCGGCGTGCCGCGATCGTGACCGCTGCCCCCGCTTCAACGAGCGCCTTTGTTGTTTCCAGCCCAATGCCGCCCGCACCCCCGGTGACGATGGCCGTCTTTCCGGTTAGGTCTACCCCCTCGAGGACTTCGGCAGCGGTACTTGTGAAACCGAATGGGTTGGTGCCTGACATACTCCGTCTCCTTTTCATTTGTGAGGTTGCCTCCAGAATACTGATGTGAGATTGATGAACTAGATGGCTAGCAATACACAGTCTGATGAGGTTCTTCGCACAGCGGGCTCCATACCGCCGGGTGAACTTGCCGCATTTCTTGCCGTCGCCGAACATGGGGGGTTCCGATCGGCGGCCCGCACGATGGATCAGAGCGCATCTGCACTGAGCCATGCAGTCGCGGGGTTAGAGCGGCGATTGCAAGTGAAGCTCTTTCACCGATCGACGCGCAACGTTTCGCTGACCGAGGCCGGGCAGAAATTTTTTTCTCGACTGATGCCTGCGGTCAGTGAGATCGGGAAGGCCGTGGAGGAACTGACCAATACGAGTACCAGCCCGTCCGGCCTTATAAGAATTAACACTGACGCAACGGCCGCCGAGCAAGCGCTGATTTCCCTCGTCGCGGCATTCACCAAGTCCCACCCCGGAATTCGGATCGAAGTCGTAACGGAGAAGCGACTTGTCGACATCGCCGAGGGAGGCTTCGATTGCGGAGTGCGTCTTGCGGAGCTGGTATCGGACGACATGGTAGCGATCCCGATCGGCCCAGAGCAACAGCACATCGTCATCGGTTCACCTTCGTACCTTAATGAAGCTCCACCACTCCAGCGGCCTTCAGACTTGTCGCTCCACACTTGTGTTCAGCTAAGGATGCCGACGGGTGCGGTTTACAGATGGGAGTTTGCAAAACGGAATGAAGCCCTTACGGTTTCCGTCGATGGCCCGGTTACCGTCGATAACTCTCGACTCCTTCTTGAGATGGTCAAGCAGGGGTGCGGGCTCGCTTATGTAACGAAGTGGATGGCATCCGACGCTTTAAGCACCGGCGAAGTTCGTCAGGTTCTAGCCGATTGGACACCCCCATACCCTGGCTTGCGTCTCTATTACCCGAGACATCGACATCTCACCGCTAGCATGCGGGCGTTCGTTGATTTCCTGCGGGCCGTTCGAAGAGCGGATACGTGAATGGTATGTTCTCGTAGCGTCCATCGAGATAATCGCGGTGACAGATTTCTAGTTCGGTACGCAGGTACTCTGCCATAGTTGTCTCGCGCCATCACGTATACGATGGTTTGCTACTGGGGCTCCGAACAACCGGTCCCGATTTCCATGCTGTGTTGATGCGTGAAGATTAGCATTACAGTTGCATAATTCTCTATAGTCTGAATCTATAGGTCTCCATGATTCGGAGGTCATGGATGGCAAGTGCATCAATCGAGACGACGCTTGAGCTATGGGCATCATCGTTGCGTGACGTTAAGGCTCGTATGCGGGGACTGTTCACGCAGGAGCGTGTCGCATCATCTGCAAACCTTTTCCTGGACGGCTTGCTCGGTGACGAGCGGCGTAAGACAGGTTGGATGCGTGCTGAGGCGGCCGGTGATCCCGGCCCGTGGCGGCAACAAGCCATTC